>JAFEHB010000044.1_pt1 | contig 137213 bp, 99 predicted proteins | sample 9267121 | NCBI WGS metagenome assembly JAFEHB01 (sample SAMN17103336, study PRJNA684904) | human gut metagenome | isolation source: diarrhea sample from child under the age of five | host: Homo sapiens | place: South Africa: Mafikeng, Mafikeng Provincial Hospital | collected 2019-09 | reverse complement strand
GAGAGTGCTTCTGTCTCAGAATCACAATCAGTGTCTAATTCAGAATCAGCGTCAGAGAGTGCTTCTGTCTCAGAATCACAATCAGTGTCTAATTCAGAATCAGCGTCAGTAAGTGAGTCAACGTCGGTATCGCAATCAGTATCAAATTCCGAGTCAACATCAGAAAGTGCGTCTGTCTCAGAATCACAATCAGTGTCTAACTCAGAATCAGCATCAGTAAGTGAATCAATTTCAGAATCACAGTCTGTATCAAATTCCGAATCAGCCTCAGAGAGTGCGTCAGTTTCTGAATCACAATCTGCTTCAAACTCAGAGTCAGCATCGGTAAGTGCGTCAATTTCAGAATCACAGTCTGTTTCAAACTCCGAATCAGCGTCAGAAAGTGCGTCAGTTTCAGAATCACAGTCTGTATCAAATTCCGAATCAGCTTCAGAGAGTGCATCAGTAAGCGAATCACAATCAGTGTCTAATTCCGAGTCAGCTTCAGAAAGTGCGTCAGTTTCAGAATCACAATCTGTTTCAAACTCAGAATCAGCTTCAGAGAGTGCGTCAGTTTCAGAATCACAATCAGTGTCTAACTCAGAGTCAGCGTCAGCAAGTGAATCAGTTTCAGAATCACAATCCGTGTCAAACTCAGAATCAGCTTCAGAGAGTGCATCAGTGTCTGAGTCACAGTCTGTTTCAAACTCCGAGTCAGCATCGGTAAGTGAATCCATTTCAGAATCACAGTCTGTTTCAAATTCCGAATCAGCCTCAGAGAGTGCATCAATTTCAGAATCACAATCAGTGTCAAACTCAGAATCATCTTCAGAAAGTGCATCAGTAAGCGAATCACAGTCAGTGTCTAACTCAGAATCAGCATCTGTCAGTGCGTCAATTTCTGAATCACAGTCTGCATCAAACTCAGAGTCAGCGTCAGAAAGTGCATCAGTAAGCGAATCGCAATCAGTTTCAAATTCCGAGTCAGCGTCAGAAAGTGCCTCAGTTTCAGAATCACAATCCGTGTCTAATTCCGAGTCAGCGTCAGAAAGTGCGTCAATTTCAGAATCACAATCCGTGTCTAACTCAGAGTCAGCGTCAGAAAGTGCTTCTGTATCAGAATCACAATCAGTGTCTAATTCAGAGTCTGCATCAACAAGTGCGTCTGTCTCAGAATCACAGTCAGCTTCAACGTCAGAGTCAGCATCAGTAAGTGCGTCAGTTTCTGAATCACAGTCTGTTTCAAACTCAGAATCAGCCTCAGAGAGTGCATCAGTAAGCGAATCACAATCAGTGTCTAACTCAGAATTAGCTTCAGAAAGTGCGTCAATCTCTGAATCACAATCTGCTTCAAACTCAGAATCAGCGTCAGTAAGTGCGTCAATTTCAGCTAGTGAGTCTGCATCGTTGAGTGAATCGCGAAGTGCAAGTACATCAGTGTCTGCTTCAGAGTCAGTATCATTGAGTACATCAAGCTCATTGAGTGCTTCTGTATTTGAAAGCCAGTCTCAAGCCTTCAGTGCTTCAATTTCTGCAATCATTTCAACTGTAGAATCTATTTCGAACTCGGCTTCAAGCTTCATTTCAGCTAGTGAATCAATTTCAACATCTAACTCAGCATCATTGAGTGAGTCGGCGTCATTGAGTGCATCTGTTTCAGGCTCACAATCAGTTTCTAATTCTGAGTCAGCCTCAGAGAGTGCATCGGTGTCTGAATCACAGTCTGTCTCAAACTCCGAGTCAGCGTCAGTAAGTGCTTCAATCAGTGAATCACAATTAGTCTCTAATTCCGAGTCTGCAGCAACAAGTGCCTCAGTCTCAGAATTACAGTCTGTCTCAAACTCAGTCTCTGCGTCAGCCTCAGCAAGTGCATCTGCCTCAGAAACTGCTTCATCAAGCGTTTCAGTCTCAGAGTCAGCTTCTACATCAGTATTCTTGAGTGCCTCTGAAAGCACAAGCACTTCAACAAGTATCTCAACTTCATTGAGTACCTCAGCAAGTCTTTCAGCCTCAACAAGTGTATCTGAGTCATTGTCTGCGTCAGCCTCAGCGAGTGCATCCGCATCAGTCTCTGCCTCAGTATCGACTTCAGTAAGTGTCTCAATTTCCGAGTCGCAATCAGTATCGAACTCAGAATCAGTTTCAGCGGGTGCATCAGTGTCTGAATCAGAATCTGTTTCAAACTCAGTATCACTGAGTGAGTCGCAAAGTGCAAGTGCATCTGCGTCAGCCTCAGCGAGCACCTCCGCTTCAGTATCCGAGTCAGCTTCTACATCAGCATCCTTGAGTGCCTCTGAAAGCACAAGTGCTTCAACAAGTATCTCAACTTCATTGAGTACCTCAGCAAGTCTTTCAGCCTCAACAAGTGTATCTGAGTCATTGTCTGCGTCAGCCTCAGCGAGTGCATCCGCATCAGTCTCTGCCTCAGTATCGACTTCAGTAAGTGTCTCAATTTCCGAGTCGCAATCAGTATCGAACTCAGAATCAGTTTCAGCGAGTGCATCAGTGTCTGAATCAGAATCTGTTTCAAATTCAGTATCACTGAGTGAGTCACTCTCAGTAAGTGCTTCGATTTCTACAAGTGAGTCTGTATCGCTGAGCGAATCGCAGAGTGCAAGTGCATCTGCCTCAGAATCCGCTTCATCAAGCGTTTCAGTATCCGAGTCCGCTTCTACATCGGCATTCTTGAGTGCCTCTGGAAGCACAAGTGCTTCAACAAGTATTTCAACGTCATTGAGTACCTTAGCAAGTCTTTCAACCTCAACAAGTGTATCTGAGTCATTGTCTACATCAGCGTCAGCAAGTACATCTGCCTCAGTTTCAACTTCGGTAAGTGTCTCAATTTCAGAGTCGCAGTCAGTATCGAACTCCGAGTCCGTTTCAGAGAGTGCGTCTGTGTCTGAATCAGAATCCGTTTTAAACTCAGAATCAACTTCAGTAAGTGAGTCAGTCTCAGAATCACAGTCTGTTTCATCCTCAGTAAGTGCTTCGATTTCTACAAGTGAGTCTGTATCGTTGAGCGAATCGCAAAGTTCAAGTGCATCTGCGTCAGCCTCAGAGTCAGCGTTAGTCTCAGCAAGTACATCTGCATCATTGTCTGCCTCAGAATCAGTAAGTTCGACAGAATCAGCTAGTGCTTCTGAAAGCACAAGTATTTCAACAAGTGTTTCAGAATCAATTTCTGAAGTGAGAGATCCTAAGCACAAACGTGGTAGCCAAGCACTTCCGAAGACTGGTGAGGAAAACTCATCATTAGGTATGGCCTTGGGTGCCTTGGCAACTGCAACTGGTCTTGGATTTCTTGCCAAACGTAGGAAAAATGAAGAATAGGACGAAGACTATTCGTATTTCAGGATTGTAAAAGTCTTTACAATGCTCAGATAAGCACAATAAAAACCACCTTCATGTTAGATAACCATTCTAGCTAAGAGGTGTTTTTTGATTTGGAGATGTTGTGAAAGTTTCAAAATGGAACTGACCTTTTGAAATACAAATGACTACATAAAAATAAGAGACCACTTGAACATGGTCTCTTATTTGTTGTCTTGCTCATTATCTTGTTTATACATCACAGTTCCCACTATTACGAGAATAGTTAACATAATTGGTATATATCGAAAAGCCTCATTAGCCAAAAGGATTGAGACAATATAAAAACCAATACTTGTGCTTAAGAAGTTTTTATTACCTTTTTTACGCCCTTTCCATACTAAGATGGTTGCTATTATGTAACAAATCAAGCTAGGTGCTTGGAAAATCATCAAAAGTATTCCCCAAGGATTTAAACAAAACATGGCAAGATAAACAATAGCTGAATAAAATGCGGCTGCAAGGAGAACAGAAGCAAGACTGTTGTCAGGAGCATTCTTCTTAATGAGGTCTGACTTAGTGACCTCTTGACCAGTCGTTACCTTATCTTGTTTCGTGTTGAAGTTTGTATTTTGTTCTGACATCTTTCTCACCTTCCCCTCTATTTGTGTCTAAATAGATTAATTCTTTTCATCTTCATTATACTCCTTTTTCCTTCGTTTCAGCAGGATAGATAAGATTTTGAGCTATTTTTTTGAGACGATTTATCGCTCTGTGATTGGTTTTTGTGGCACTATAGTGACCGAACTTGAAACTCTTAAACCTCAGTAAGAAGGGAATAGCTTAGATAGTTAGAATTTATTTTCAGTATGAGAAAGTCTCCTAAAAAAGCCCCCATCTTTACAGCTCAATGGATTGGTTAAGTTGATGTTTTAAGGTGATTTAAGAGTAGCAGTCTTAGGAATTTGATCTTTTTCCATTAGATTATTTTGGCTTATGATTAAAAGTAAATCTCTTATCAAGAATCATTCTAAATAGTGAAATATTATCCTATTTTTGTCTCTAAATAAAAACAAAATTAGCTATTTTTTATTTTAAAACGCTTATCTAAATTTAATAGTTTTAGAAATTTGGATCGACTTTTCTAAAAATTATGAAAATTTATCGAATCTTATTGAAAAAAAGCTTTCAATGATTTAGAATGAAGCTATAAATGGGAAAAAGGAGTCTTTTTATTATGGACAAAAAAGTACATTATAAAATGCACAAAGTTAAGAAACAATGGGTAACCATCGCAGTTACAGGGATGTCGCTCGGTGCAGTCTCAGCGGTTTCTTTAGGGACTAACGACGGTGTCGTTCAGGCCGACGAACACACGGATGCTACTGTAGCTATCCCCGATATTACTGTTGATACGGGTACTGTATCTAACGATACAACGGCTGCTCAGGATCCAACTACAGCAGTTGCAGCGACAAACGATGTCACAACTGACCAAGCAGCTCCAACAGCAACTTTCGATTTGACAACTGATACAACAAATACAGTTGCAGCGAATGCTGTTGATACGGCAGCGCCAGTCGGTACTGATCGTGCGGCAACTACAACAGATACAACAGCAACCAATGATACAGCTGTTGATACGACAAATAACAACACTACAACTGACACAACAACAGTTACTGATCGCGCAGCGACACGTGAACGTCGTGCGACTGGTGCTCGACGTGGTCCTACAGGAGGCCGTCGTGCTACTCCAGTTAACGGCAATACAAACAATGCTAATAATACTGTCACAGTAGTAAACAACGACCTTCCAGCAACTAACACTGTCGTAACTGATGGTCCAAGCCACATCAAAACAATTGATGGAAAACAATACTACGTTGAAGATGACGGCACTATTCGTAAGAACTATGTTCTTGAACGTAACGGCGGCAGCCAATACTTCAACGCTGAAACTGGTGAATTATCTAACCAAAAAGAATACCGTTTCGACAAGAACGGTGGAACAGGTTCATCAGCTGATAGCACAAACACAAACGTTACTGTAAATGGTGACAAGAATGCCTTTTATGGTACAACTGATAAAGATATCGAACTTGTTGATGGTTACTTCACTGCCAACACATGGTACCGTCCAAAAGAAATCTTGAAAGATGGTAAAGAGTGGACTGCTTCAACTGAAAATGACAAACGTCCATTGCTTACAGTTTGGTGGCCAAGCAAGGCTATCCAAGCGAGCTACCTCAACTACATGAAGGAGCAAGGTCTCGGTACCAATCAGACCTATACGTCATTCAGCTCACAAACTCAGATGGACCAAGCAGCGCTTGAAGTTCAAAAGCGTATTGAAGAACGTATTGCGCGTGAAGGTAACACTGACTGGTTGCGTACAACTATCAAAAATTTCGTGAAGACCCAACCAGGTTGGAATTCAACTTCTGAAAATCTTGATAATAGTGACCACTTGCAAGGTGGTGCCCTTCTCTATAACAACGATAGTCGTACAAGTCATGCTAACTCTGATTATCGTCTTTTGAACCGCACGCCAACTAGCCAAACAGGTAAACACAATCCTAAGTATACTAAGGATACAAGTAACGGTGGTTTCGAATTCTTGTTGGCAAATGATATCGACAACTCAAACCCAGCGGTTCAAGCTGAGCAGTTGAACTGGCTCCACTACATCATGAACATCGGTACTATTACTGGTGGTTCTGAAGATGAAAACTTTGATGGTGTTCGTGTCGATGCCGTGGATAATGTCAATGCTGACCTTCTCCAAATTGCTTCAGATTACTTCAAAGCTAAGTATGGTTCTGATCAAAGCCAAGAACAAGCTATTAAGCACTTGTCTATCTTGGAAGCATGGTCTCACAATGATGCCTACTACAATGAAGACACCAAAGGTGCTCAATTGCCAATGGATGACCCTATGCACTTGGCATTGGTATATTCACTCTTGCGTCCAATTGGTAACCGTTCAGGAGTTGAACCACTCATTTCAAATAGTTTAAATGACCGTTCTGAAAGTGGTAAAAACTCTAAACGTATGGCTAACTACTCATTTGTTCGTGCCCACGATTCAGAGGTACAATCAATCATTGGTCAAATCATCAAAAATGAAATCAACCCTCAATCAACAGGGAATACCTTCACTCTTGATGAAATGAAGAAAGCCTTTGAAATCTACAACAGAGACATGCGTAGTGCCAACAAGCAATACACACAATATAACATCCCATCAGCCTATGCCTTGATGCTTACACATAAGGATACTGTGCCACGTGTTTACTATGGAGACATGTACACAGATGATGGTCAATATATGGCCAAAAAATCACCATATTATGATGCTATTGAAACCCTCTTGAAAGGTCGTATCCGCTATGCAGCCGGTGGTCAAGATATGAAGGTTAACTACATCGGTTATGGTAATACTAATGGTTGGGATGCTGCAGGTGTCTTGACTTCTGTACGTTACGGTACAGGGGCTAACAGTGCTTCTGATGCTGGTACAGCAGAAACACGCAACCAAGGTATGGCAGTTATCGTTTCAAACCAACCTGCCCTTCGTTTGACAAGCAACTTGACAATTAACATGGGTGCGGCTCACCGTAACCAAGCTTATCGTCCATTGCTTTTGACAACAAACGATGGTGTGGCTACTTACTTAAATGATAGCGATGCTAACGGCATTGTCAAATACACTGATGGTAACGGTAATTTGACATTTAATGCAAACGAAATCCGTGGTATCCGTAACCCTCAAGTTGATGGTTACCTTGCTGTTTGGGTGCCAGTAGGAGCTTCTGAAACTCAAGATGTGCGTGTAGCACCAAGTAAAGAAAAGAACAGCAGTGGTTTGGTCTACGAATCAAATGCTGCCCTTGATTCACAAGTTATCTACGAAGGTTTCTCTAACTTCCAAGACTTCGTTCAAAATCCATCACAATACACTAATAAGAAGATTGCTGAAAATGCTAGTCTCTTCAAATCATGGGGTATTACATCATTCGAACTTGCACCACAATACGTTTCAAGTGATGACGGTACTTTCCTTGACTCAGTCATCCAAAATGGTTATGCCTTCACAGACCGTTATGACATTGCTATGAGTAAGGACAACAAGTATGGTTCATTGGCTGACTTGAAGGCAGCTCTTAAAGCCCTCCATGCAGTGGGAATTTCAGCGATTGCTGACTGGGTTCCAGACCAAATCTACAACCTTCCAGGTGACGAAGTAGTTACTGCAACTCGTGTTAATAACTACGGTGAAACTAAAGATGGCGCAATCATCAACCACAGCCTCTATGCCGCTAAAACACGTACCTTTGGTAATGACTACCAAGGTAAATATGGTGGTGCCTTCCTTGATGAATTGAAACGTCTCTACCCACAAATCTTTGACCGTGTTCAAATCTCTAACGGTAAACGCATGACTACTGACGAGAAGATTACGAAGTGGTCTGCGAAGTACATGAATGGTACTAACATTCTTGACCGTGGTTCAGAGTACGTGCTTAAGAATGGTCTAAGTGGTTACTACGGTACAAATGGTGGTAAAGTTAGCCTTCCAAAAGTAGTCGGAAGCAACCAATCTACTAACAACGACAACCAAAACGGTGATGGTAGTGGTAAGTTTGAGAAGAGCTGGGGCAGTGTTTACTATCGTTATAACGATGGCAAACGTGCTAAGAATGCCTTCATCAAAGATAATGACGGAAATGTTTACTACTTTGATAACTCAGGCCGCATGGCAATCGGTGAAAAGACTATCGATGGTAAACAATACTTCTTCCTCGCTAATGGTGTGCAATTGCGTGATGGTTATCGTCAAAACCGCAGAGGTCAAGTATTCTACTACGACCAAAACGGTGTCATGAATGCAAATGGTAAACAAGATCCAAAACCAGATAACAACAATAACAATATATCAGGCCGCAACCAATTCGTACAAATTGGTAATAACGTTTGGGCATACTACGATGGTAATGGTAAACGTGTGACAGGTCACCAAAACATCAATGGTCAAGAACTCTTCTTCGATAACAATGGTGTCCAAGTTAAAGGACGTACTGTTAATGAGAATGGTACTATCCGTTACTATGATGCTAATTCAGGTGAATTGGCTCGCAACCGTTTCGCAGAAATCGAACCAGGTGTTTGGGCTTACTTCAATAATGATGGAGCAGCCGTAAAAGGTTCACAAAACATCAATGGTCAAGACCTCTACTTTGATCAAAATGGCCGTCAGGTCAAAGGTGCTTTGGCAAACGTAGATGGCAACCTTCGTTACTATGATGTAAATTCAGGTGACCTTTACCGTAATCGATTCCACGAAATTGATGGTAGCTGGTATTACTTCGATGGTAATGGTAATGCTGTCAAAGGCATGGTTAATATCAATGGTCAAAACCTCCTCTTTGATAACAATGGTAAACAAATCAAAGGTCATTTGGTTCGCGTGAACGGTGTTGTTCGTTACTTTGATCCAAATTCAGGTGAAATGGCTGTCAACCGTTGGGTTGAAGTGAGTCCAGGATGGTGGGTTTACTTTGACGGTGAAGGCCGAGGACAAATCTAATCGTTTCCAAGCTGTATGAACCGAGACAACAGTCTCGGTTTTTATGGCGTAACTGGGTCTCCGTAAAGACTTAGATGTGGACTGTGAATAGTCATTTAACCCTTTTCTTGAGTGAGTTGTGAAATACCTATGACTATTTGGTGCCCAGAATGACAGCAAAATAGCCTAATCCAAGTGACTATTATTAATGCACAATTTAATACGAGAATGCTTTAAAATTAGGGATTTTCATTAAATGCTTCCAATCTATTGACGAAGCGTCAAAGTCAATCTATACTAGGAGTAATGCCAGTTATTTATTGGTATTTCCTAGTCGAGGACTAGTCGCAGGCTTGGCCTGTGTCATTCCTAATAGGCCATTTCTTTAACAAATACAGTAAGGCCCTAGCCTTTCAAAGATGAGAAGTAGTTGTGATAGTTTATAGTGTATTTCTTATGAGAGTGTCTTTAGGGAGAGAAAACTCCATTAAAGACTCATCATTTAAGTTGTCGGGGTAATCTCATTTTGATGTCACTTTCGTAAACTACTTGATAGATATTGCACATTAAAGCACTATTTTTTCACTTAGGGGTTAAAATGATTAAAGTTCTTACACCTTACTTGTAAAAATTCGATTCTCGTATTATAGTATATATAAGAGATATCAAAAATTTTAATCTTTGATAAGAACTTGTTAGCTTCTCCGAGGGAAAATGAAATCTTAATAGAAAAGATTTCCATGAGAACTTAGCAAGTATAGGATTTTATTTCTCATAAAAAGAAGAAAGGGGGAGTATTTTTGAGAGCCTATAGGGAAGATGCGACTGAAGCAGCAGCAAGAACTGCCGAAGAGCATATTGCACATAAATCAGTGGACTCTGATTTAGTTGATACTATAGATCTTTCTAAATTATTGACTAACCCAAAAAGTCGCTCTGACCACGGTGCCCCCTCTCCATTAGATTTTGCCAGAGCTGACGAAGTTCTCTTTGATAATCATGCTCAATCGGAAACCGTGAGGATTCCATCCAAGCAGGAGATTATCTTTCAAGGAGCGGATTCGCAAACTCCAGATCCTGAAATCATGGAAAACCATGTCTTTACAGGGACTAGGGATAGGAAGACTGGTTTAATCGAATGGGACAAGGACAGTTATACCTATCCTAAGATATCGGTACCAGTTGTCCAGGGCTATTTCGCTGACCAAAAGGAAGCGGGTTTTAACGTTGTCACGCCCTATGTGCCAACGGTAACGGAACATGTGACCTATAGGAAATTGGGACGCATTATCCCTGTGACAGAAGATGGGGAATATATTCCAGGTGCTTTGACTAAGCAGTATAACAATAACAAAAAAGATCCACGAAAGGCGGGTGAGACAGCAACACCAGCTGTTCAAGATTATATGACAGATATTAAAAGTGTAGTACCGAACAAACCAGGAGCGGACACTCCGGTTGTGTATCGTAAAATTTTCAAGAAAGCCAGCATCACTTATATTGATGAAACTACCGGTGCTTACTTGGTTAGTGACCAGTTGACCGGTGAATTGGGTGAAGCGATTGAATACGGGACAGCAACACGTATCAAGACTTTCAAGGACATGGGATATGACTTGATTCAGGACGAATTCCCTAAAGATGCCATTTTTGATGATAAAGATATTGATGATCAAGAGTGGTTCGTCCTCTTGCAACACGATGTTGCCAAGGTGGGACCTGAAAATGAGCAAGTCCCAGATACTCCAATCAATTCTAATAATCCAGATGGACCTAAATGGCCATCTAAGTATGCTTACGAAAAAGAAGTAAGCTTCACAGTCTTTTACAGAAGTACAGATGGCAATGCGGATTTGCCAGATGCTGATGTGCAAAAGGCTTATTGGGTGCGTACTCTTACCTTCGACAAGGTTACAGGTGAGCTTGTTGATGAGACAGAGTGGTCTCCAAACAAAACCAAGTATTATGATATCTATGCACCAGTTGTTTTAGGCTATTTTGCGGATAGAGTAGAAGTTAAGGGTAGAGATGTTACTGAGGATAATATAGAAGAAACCGTTACCTACGTTCCACTTGGTAAGATTATCCCTATTGATGCGAATGGACGCTTGATTCCAAACGTTCCAACGCCAACCTTTAACAATGATGCCAATAACCCAACTAAGGTTAGTGAGACACTTGTTCCACACATTCCGGGTTACCGTCCAATGCAACAGAGTGTCATGCCTGAGAGCTTAACAGACGATATTCTTGTTGAGTACGCTCCAATCCTTGAAGATGTAACGCAACCAACCTTGCAAACTGTCTTCTTCAAAGGTGCTGGCGAAGCAACACCGTCTGTTAATATTCAGTCTGACTTCACCTTCACTGGTAAGTACAACCAAGCAGAAGATACTTACACTTGGGATCAAGACAGCTATACCTTTGCTAAGGTTAATGTCCCAGTTATCGAAGGTTACTATGCGGACAAGGCAGTGGCTGGTATGCAGGTTGTTACACCTGATAAACCAGAAGCCACAGACAGTGTTGTCTATAAAGAACTTGGTAAGATTATCCCTGTTGATACCTTTGGTAATCCAATCGCGGATGCAGAACCAGTTCATTATGCTAATGATCCTCAAGATGCTACGCAAGTTATTGAAACACCAGCACCACAAGTTGCTGGCTACCAAGCTGAAAGTGAATTGGTATTGCCAATTGACCTCAGCCTGGACCAAACCTTGGTTTACGAACCAATCTTGGATGATATCACACAAGATACGAAACAAACGGTTACCTTCCAAGGTGCTGGCTACAAAGATCCAGTTATCAACATTCAAGATAGCTTCAGCTTCCACGGTAAGTTTAACCAAGTGGAACAAACAAGCACTTGGGATCAAGACAGCTTCACTTATGATGTTGTAGAAGTTCCTGTAGTTGAAGGCTTCTATGCAGATAAACGTCAAGCTGGTGGACTTGAAGTTCGACCAGACCTTCTAGAAGTGGAAGATACAGTTACTTACACAGAACTTGGTAAGATTATTCCAGTAGATGAGTATGGTACACCTATTGAAAATGCACCTACTCCAAGCTATAACAATGATCCAGAAGATCCAACCATGGCTATGGAAACAGTCGTTCCAGATGTTCTTGGTTACATTTCTGAAAAGGCCTTTATTACTCCAGAACACCCAGGTCAAGATACCAACGTGGTTTATGCTAAGGATGAGCAAAAAGCTATTATCCTTTACATGAATGAGCTTGATAAGTCAGAATTGACTCGTGATGTTGTTGTCGGAAGCTCAGGTGAGAAGATTGACTACTCTACTGATGAACAAATCGCAAACTTGCTCAAACAAGGTTATGAACTTGTCAACGATGGTTATGCAGAAGCCTTTGACCACACTTACAATGGTGACTCTGACTTTGACCAAGTCTTCGAAGTGGTTCTTCGTGAACGTTTGGTTCTTATCGACCCAGATATGCCAGCACCAGTTGCAGGTGAAGTCGTAGATCCAAACGATGTGAATAGTCCAGTTTGGCCAAATAGCGTAGAGATGCTTGAAAACCGTGCCGATGTGACACGTACCATCCAGTATGTCTTCGAAGAAGGTGGTTTGGCTAGCGACGACTACGTTGAAGTTCTTGATTTCAAACGTTTGGCTAATGTTAACCTTGTGACAGGTGCTATCAATTATGAAGCATGGTCAAGTACTCAAGCTGGCTTCTCAGCGGTTCCTTCACCAGAGGTTGTCGGATTTACACCAGACCGTATGGAAGTCGCTGAAATGACAGAGGTTTCTGTGGAAACTCCTGAAATCATGGAAGTGGTTACTTACCTCAAGGATGCTCAGAAAGCTACAGTCACTTATGTTGACGGTACAACTCGTAAGAAACTTGAAGTGGTCGACTTGCTTGGTAAATCAGGTGAAGTGATTGAATACTCAACAATCGAACGTATCAAGTACTATAGCGACCGTGGTTATACCCTTCTTGCTGATGGCTTCACAAACGGTGTGATCTTTGATGGCGATTCACATGTTGACCAAAACTTCATGGTTACCCTTCGTCATGGTACCGTTCAAGTAGGTCCAGATAACATCCAAGAAGCTGGTACACCAATCAACCCAGCTAATCCAGATGGTGCCAAATGGCCAGAACGCGAAAGCTACATCAAAGACGTAACCTTCACAGTTCTCTACACATCTAGCGATGGACAAGCAGAACTTCCTGCCAATAACATCCAAACTGCTCAATGGACACGTAGCTTGACTATTGATAAAGTTACAGGTGAAGAGCTTGGTTCAAGCTACTGGACTTCAAATAAAGGTCAGTTTGAAACAGTCATCACTCCGGAAGTAGAAGGCTACAGCGCTGATAAGGACAAGGTTGAAGGTAAGACAGTAGGTCAACGTAACCTTGAAGAAACCGTTGTTTATATCCCATTAACAGGTGATATCAACGGTAAACCTAAGGAAGACAAGGCAGACGATATCGTTGTTGAAGAGATTGAAGACCTAGAAGTTCTCGACCAAGTCGAAGGGCAAGTGGAATCTCATGATGGACCAGTTACTTATGGACCAGGCGATGACTTTGAAGCACCTGTTTCAAGTCAAGCTGAGGGTAAAGGCTCTAAACACAAGATGCCAATTAATCTCTCAAATGAGGAAGAAGCAAGTAAAGGTAAGATTGAAGAAACCATCAATATCGCTGGCTTCACCGTATCGGTAACAGGTCTAGGACTTGGCCGCAACGGACGTAAAAAGAAAAATAAAAAAGATCACAAAGATCAAAAAGAAAAATAATCAAAAGACCTGAATGACTCAGGCATGCCCAGACAGAAAGAAAATCTCAAGTTGCTTATGGCACTTGGGATTTTTTTGTGGATTGTTTCTTATCTAAAATAAGATGTTTAAAGACTATCTCAGAACATTTTTTTATTAAAAATATGTAAAACTATTAACTCTGATTTTTTTCCGAAAAGATATTGATAAACTACAATTATAGTGAAAGGTACCTTCACTATAACAAGATATTCTCCAGATTGGGTTTCAGATTTTAAAACTTTCCCTTATAATGCATATGCATGGGTGGAGTTTGATAATAAGCCTATTGGTGAAAGCATTAATTTATGAAATTTCAAAAGGTTCTATTCGTCAAAGGAAAACAAAATGATTAATATTACTAATTTAAATAAAACATACGATGACAAAGTTGTATTATCAAATATAACTTTTCAAGCTAATAAAGGTGAAATTACTGGTTTGATCGGACCTAATGGTTCTGGGAAATCAACCCTAATAAAAATACTATTAGGGTTGGAGTCAGCTGATAGTGGAAAGGCAACTATTTTAGGAACAACATATAGTGAGTTAGGAGCTGAGCCAATCTCAATAGTAGGAACTTTTTTAGATAGTTATCAACCTTATCCAAGTAGAACTGGTTATGAGCAATTAAGATGGATTGCACTTTCTTGTGGACTAAGTAAGCAACGTTGTACTGAATGTTTAGAAATTGTTGGATTAAAAGATGTTGGTAAGAAGAAAAACAAAGATTATTCTTTAGGAATGAAGCAAAGATTAGGCTTGGCAACAGCAATACTTGCAGACCCAGATATTTTGATTTTAGACGAACCTATTAATGGGTTGGACCCAGAGGGAATCCGTTGGTTAAGAGAGTTTCTCAAAGACTTTGTGAAACAAGAAAAAACAGTACTATTAACTAGCCATTATATGAGCGAACTTGAATTAACCGTAGATAGAGTTGTAGGTATTTCAAATGGTCATGTTGTTTTAAATGACAAACGTGAGCAAGTATTGAAGCAATATGATAGTTTTGAAAACGCCTATTTTAGCTCTGTACATGAAAGGAGTAGTATAAAATGTTAAGTCAAGTTATTAAGGGGTATTTATATAAATATAGCCATCTAACTTTATTTAAAATGGGATTTTTTATCCTAGTTGTAGTTAGTTTGTTTTTCACCTATCAAAATATTCAAGTCATTAATGCACTACACACTGGTGCTGGCAACTCAGTAAATATTGATCAAAATGTAATTGTGACTCCTTATAGAACGGTGAGAGATGCTATTTTATCATCTCCTTATCAAGCAACCGTGTTATTTTTGCCTATATTGTCAGCATTAATTCTAGCAACTGATTATCAATTTGGTGAGGATGAGTTTTCATCACTAATTTGTGCTAACTGGAAAATAAGGTTGTTTTCACAGATATTTAGTATAATTGTTATTTCAATAATGACGACCTTTACGTTGTTTTTATTAAATGCATTACTTCTTAAATTCATGTTAGTTAGTAAGTTACAAAGTATTCTGTCTATAGGCTTAATGCTTGATGTTTTCACTAGAATAGGAGGTTTTACAATTACACTTAATTTACTCTCTCTATTACTTGTAAAAATAACAAAAAGATCAATTCCTTCTTTGATTGTGATAGTTTTATTGTTAGTTTTTTCTTTATCAGGCATACTTAAGGCAATTTCTCCTATTTTAGATAATTTATTACCTTTAATTGGAGCTAAGTCTTTTGCTTTTGGTAGGATCGAAGCAGGTCAGACAACTCAATTATATGGAGCGATTCTTCTATTATTTGAAACTTTCCTTACTATGATTTGTTTATTTTATTTAGAAAAAATAAAATGGGGGAAGAAGAATGAAAAGCCAATTGCATAGCTTATTTTATAAAAAATATAGTTTATTACCTATACAGGTTTATTTATTATTTCAGTTAGTATTTGTTATTATAATAAGTTTATTAAGATATCTAAAATTCGAAGTTAATGGAGATTCTCTCACTTTTAACAGTTCTGTTTTATTAACTATAATATCGTTCTCTTTTTTAGGGAATGGAGTTTTAAATGCAAGTGTAGAATTGAGGACACAAAGTTATAAGCAAGTTTACCTGAACAACGGAAGTAGGGTGAAGGCAGCATTATACATATTATTAATAGATCTACTAGAATGTTTAAGACAGTCAGTATTAGCAGGTTTAATAGTAATGATGTTTAGTCAGGGTATTCATAGTGAAGTAAATTTTTATTATTACTTGTTTGGTTCAGTTGTATACTTTTTAGCGGGTTACTCTTTTTCCTTTTTATGCGGTAATTCAATGATTGCACTTGCAATTTTGCTATTATTTCCTATACTCGTGTTGCCTTTTATAGATAGGGTTTTACCAATAGCTTCAAGTGTAATAATATATGATTTAGTTTTTCAGCTAATACATACAAACTATTCTATAATGCGTTTTATTGTATTTATAATTTGGCTTTTTGGATTATTCTTTACGAGTTATTGCCTTATTAGAAAGGAATTTTTAAAGTAAGTCAAATAAAGATTGTTTTTTTAGATGAGACAACATCGAATTTAGATAGATTGACTGAAAAATAGATACAAGACTTTGGAGTACATATTCTGTTACTTAAAAATGAGCATTATTGAGATTTGGTAGAAACTCAATTTATTGAATTATCAATTATATGCTATTTTTGAAATGTATTTTCGATTTTTAATTATGTTACAATATATTCAAAACGTACGAGGAAAAAAATGGTAAAGTCTAAAATTCTAGTTATTGACGATGATTTAAAAATTTTAAGATTGATTAAGAATATTCTGGAGAAAAACTCCTATGTAGTTGAAACTAGAAATTCTGTTGAAGATATTAACCTATGTGACTTCATAGGATTTGATTTGATTTTACTGGATATAATGATGCCAGTGAGTGGTATTGATATTTGTAGTAGTATCAGAAGTCAGATTCAAACACCCATAATTTTTATAACTGCTAAAAACCTTGAAGAAGATATTGTTGAAGCTATTGGAATAGGTGCAGATGATTTTATTACCAAACCATTCGGTATGAAGGAGTTGGTTGCAAGAGTCAAAATGCATATTAGAAGAGATAAAAGGCTACTTTCTGTCGGAGATACTGAGACTAGTGGTTTACTTCAATTTGATAGGGTAGGAAAGGAATTAATAGTAGACGGTAATAGTATTTCTCTTTCGAGAAGGGAATTTAATTTATTATATTTGTTGTTTACCTATCAAACTAAAATCTTTAGTGTAGAGGAACTTTATGAATATTTGTACCCTCAAAGTTCAGAAGTTCAGTACCGAAGTATTACAGAGTATATCTATCAGATTCGACAAAAATTGAAACCTTATGGTATTGATCCAATTAAAACTCTTTGGGGTGGGGGATATAAATGGCAAAATCAATAACATTAAAGCAGTTGATAAGAGCAACTTATTTGAAAATTATTTTTCAATTTTTGTTATGCATTTGTTTTTTTTACATTATTCCTGCCTTATTTACAGCGGTTGAAGGAATTAATGCTAACAATGTGAATAGCTTTACTATGTTTTTTAGTGTTAGCTCGTGGATTTATCTTTGTGTCATTTTAGTTGTTATAATTGTAAGAAATGTACAAAAACTTCTATATGAAATTCAGAGAGAGATGAAGACAGTATATGAACAAAGCTTATATTCAGACAATAACAAATACTCTAAGCCACTAAGGTTATTTGAATTTATTGAGACAAAAGAACATATTATGAAGATGCAGGATAAAATTCAAAAGATGCTTGAAAAAGAGAAAAAACAAAAGCAAGAGCTAATGTTCAGAGTGTCTTCCGCAGCACATGATTTAAAGACACCTCTAACAATAATTTCAGGTAATGCTGAGTATCTTCAAACATTTGATTTGTCTCCTGAGTTAACTCAATGCTTATTAGATATCGAATCTTCAAGTCAACAACTAGATAATTATTTTAATCAATTTATTCAATATTCAAAAACATTTTATAAAGATAATATCAATAAAGAGCATATTACTTCGGAGCAGCTTGCGTCATGTTTGATTAGAGAATTAACTCCTCTGACAACTGGGACTTGTGTTTTAAATGTATTGAATGAAACCCCATCTGATACTACTATTCATATTGACTTAGTATTATTCTTAAGAGCAATTACTAATCTAGTGAATAATGCAATGTCCTATAGTCAATCAATGATGCCAAAGATAGTTATAAAATTATCATCTGAGCAAAATAAGATTGTTTTATCGGTTTGGAATGATGGCTCAAGGTTCTCAGCTAATATGATTGATAATGTAGGATCGCTCTTTTACCAAGATAATCAGTCAGGAAACGACTCTCAAAATCACCATTTTGGAATAGGGTTATCTTTTGTAAAAAGAGTCGTAGAACTTCATGATTGGGAACTGAAGCTTTCTAATGAAAATAATGGAGCTATGGTTACAATTTATATTTAGTAATATTTTTTAAGTTGAGATATTTAGCTAGTTTATATCTGTTCACTTGTGGTAACATCACTTCTATACTACAATATAGGAAAACAACCACAAAAGGAGTATGCCATGCCGACAGAATATGAAAAAATGATTTCGGGTGAGTTTTATAAACCTAGCGACCCTGAGTTACGTGCCCTAGCAGCTAAATCGAGAGAAAAACAATGGGCCTTTAATGGGGAACCTGACCGTCTCAAGAGAGCTGAAATTGTCAAATCTTGGTTTGGTTCGACTGGTGAAAATCTTGCCATGAATCCTCAGTTCGTTACGGATTACGGTGTTAATATTCATATCGGTGAAAATTTTTATTCTAACTGGAACTTGACTATGCTAGACGTCTGTCCTATCAGGATTGGTGACAATGCCATGATTGGCCCTAATTGTCAGTTTTTGACGCCCTTACATCCGCTTGATCCAACCGAGCGTAATTCAGGCCTTGAGTACGGAGCACCTATTACGATTGGTGATAATTTCTGGGCTGGTGGAGGCGTGACCATCCTTCCTGGCGTTACCCTAGGGGATAATGTAGTAGCTGGGGCAGGCGCTGTTGTGACTAAGTCCTTCGGTGACAATGTGGTGCTAGGTGGAAACCCTGCGCGTGTTATTAAGGAAATTCCTGTAAAGAAAGACTAAATGAAGCAACTCAAGGATTTAAGTTCTTGAGTTTTTCTATTTTTTGAAAGAATCTATTGACTTGAGTTAATAATTCTACTATACTGTTAATTGCTAGTTAGCTAACAATGTAGTTAAGGAGTCATGTTTTGGACCATTTTGGACGCTTGTTGAAGCAAGCCAATAACAATATGATGCGCCACTTTGATCAGTTTGCTAGGCAGTATGATTTGACTGGAAATCAGATGGCCATTATCGATTTTATAACCAATCATGCTAATCATGAGGTATTTCAACGTGACATTGAGCACGAATTTGAGATTCAGCGTTCGACAACGACAGTTCTCTTACAGCGGATGGAGAAAAAAGGCCTTATCGAACGACATACCTCATCGAAAGACGCTAGGCAAAAAGCGGTTGTTTTAACGGATAACGCGGTAAAAATCGCGTCTGCCTGTCAATCCTATCTTCGTAAAGAAGAGGAAGAGTTTGCCCAGCAATTTTCAGCTGAAGAGAGAGAAATCTTTCTCAAAATATTACAACACTATCGTAATCTTTAAGTTTATCTAGGAGGAATAAATACTCATGTCAGACGAAAAAATCTCCACCAAGATCCTGTGTGCCATCTTTGCGACAGGAATCCTTTCTTTTTGTGGAGTGGCTGGTGAAACAGCTATGAACATCACCTTTCCTGTATTGATGAAGACATTTTCGGTCAATACGTCAACGGTACAGTGGGTTACAACCATCTACCTATTAGTCGTTGCTTGCGTGGTGCCCTTATCTGCCTATCTCAAGCGTTCATTTAAGATGAAAACTATCTTTCTTGCCGCAAACCTTTTGTCTATCTTAGGTGTTCTCATCGACTTTATAGCTCCTAGTTTTAGCTTTGTTGTTTTGGGACGATTGGTTCAAGGGATGGGTGTTGGTTTTGCCCTACCTCTCATGTTTAACATCATTTTGGAGCAGGTGCCAAGTCGTAAGATTGGTCTCATGATGGGAGTTGGGACACTGATTACAGCAGTTGCACCGGCGATTGGACCAACTGTTGGTGGACTTTTGACAGCGCATTTTGGTTGGCGTTCTATCTTCCTCATTCAGTTTCCTATTCTCTTAGCTTCACTGATTGTAGGGCTTCGCTCGATTGAGCAAAAGAGTGAGGTTAAACGTGAATCTTTAGATATCCTCAGTCTACTGGCTATCATCTTTCTTTTCTTGGGCCTGATTTTAGGTCTTCATGGGGTTGCTGAACATGCCTTCTTCAGCTTCTCAGTCTTAGGTTGGCTTTTGATTGGGATCTTAGGTCTTGTCATTTTGATTTGGCGTTCTACAACATTAGAAAATCCCATCATCAACCTCTCTATTTTGAAAAATCGTAAATTGACAGGTCATATCATCGCTTTCTTTTCTTTCCAATTGGGTTCCCTTGCGATGAGTTTCCTCTTGCCAAACTATGTGCAGTTGGTTAACCACTCTAATACCACTCTTGCAGCCTTGATGCTCCTCCCAGGAGCTATCATTGGTGCAGGATTTGCTCCGTTTTCAGGTATCATTTTAGATAAGATGGGAGCTCGTAAACCAATTCTGATTGGAGCAAGCCTTATTGTTCTTGCTCAGTTGCTATTTAGCTTGTTTGGTCTCTCCCTTTCAAATACTTTGATTCTCGCCTTTTACATGATTTTCATGACGGGACTTGGGGTTGCCTTTGGTAATGTCATGACTAATGGACAGAAACAACTGTCGCTTGATCAACGAGCCGATGCTAATGCTATCTTTAACACGCTCCAACAATTTGCAGGAGCAGTGGGAACAACACTAGCATCTCTAATTGTTGCTATGAGTCAAGCTAACCACAAGATTGACTTTGCACGAGCAACGGCTCAAGGTAGTCGAAATGGCTTTGTGGTCCTATTTGTTTTGGCTATTTTCCAACTCCTTGTCTTATTTAGTGTTGTTAAAAAGAATGATTAATAACAAGTTTGAAGCAAAGGAAACATGCTTTCCCTTGCTTTTTCTTTCCTTAAATGAAATACTAATCTTACTGCAAATTTTAGTGTTACTTTAAGGTTTATGACTTATAATAACCATAAAGAATTAACCAGTCTTCAATGAAGATACTAGAAAGAAGGGAAGGACCATGTTTTTACTTAAGAAAATTCATCCTGAGCAGCCGCTCAAGGAACTGAGATGGTTTGATATCGCTATTGTTACGCTGATTATGTTTGGTCAGTTTATTGTTCGTTCGACACAGATGTATTTGGCCAGTTTGTCTCCAAGCCTTTCTACCGCAATCAGTGAGACATCAACGAATACAGCCAGTGAAGGAGCAGCTTACTCTAGCAATTTTACCTTGCAGATTATCCTCCTAGCCTTAGCGATTATTTATCTCTGGATACGCCATTTTGACTTTAAACAACTGCCAATCCGTCTAAAGTGGTCTGTTCTCTTTTGGGTACCTTTTATTTTCGCTATCATGGGCTTATTTGCTGATATGGTAAGTACTTTGTCAGGACAATATAATTATTTTAGTCCTCAGGTTCTAGCCTTTATTAGCCCTATGGCTGTGATTGATAAGTTTGTAGCTCTATCGCCTATGGCAATTGCCTATGGATTGCTTAACGGTTTCTACGAGGAATTTTTCTTCCTAGGACTCTTGACCTCGGTTAAGGACAAGTATAAGTGGTTGGTCTTGCTCTTTTCAACCATTATTCGTGTGTCCTTCCATACCTATCAAGGCATTCTATGGGCTCTGGTTATCGGTGTGGCCTTTGGTCTCCTCTATTATTTCCTTTATAAGTACAAGGTTAAAAACTTGCTTCCATTTTTCCTCGTTCATGCCTTGGCAGATATGTTTGGCTCGAGCTTAATTTATCTCTTGGTAAACTGGAATTATTAGTTAAACAACTCCCTTCGTTAAAGTACGAGGGGAGTTGTTTTTTATGGTTAGATAATATCTAAATTAACATAATACTATCTCTTTTAGCTAAATAGTTCTTTTAAGAAGTTGAGAACTTTAGGATGAAGATTATTTTCCTTGAGGGTGATAAGAGAAACATAAAGGGTCAAACGTTCATTCTTAACCATTGGAATAGCAATTAAATCTTTGTCTTCCTTTGTTATAGCAATCTCAGAAAGAAGGCTGATACCAACTTTTTTACGAAGGAGTTGTTTAAGCAAATTAACATCATCAGTTTGAAAGAATGGTGTTGCGGCATGATGATGCTGATCATTCAGATGTTGAAATGCTTTTAGATGAACAAAATGTTCGTCTAAAATAATAAAATCTTCATTTATAACGTCAGAAAAAGCGATAGCTTCTTTATCTGCTAATGGGTATCCTGATGGCAGAATATAATAAAGATCACTTGTCATAAGGTTTTTAACTGAAAATCGTTTATCAATAATAGGTTCTAAGCTTCCAATAAAACTGGCATCTAGTTCTCCCCTAGATAAGAGATCTAAAAGTTCAATAGAGCCCTCTTGTATAGGATGAATATTTCGAAGTGCTGAGACATTTTCAATAAAAGCAGGTTCTTTACGAACAATATAGTCAATAATAAGAGGTGGGAATCCGATTGTATCATAGGAAGAAATGCTTCGTAGTATTTCCTTTTTGGCACCTTGAAGTTCTGGAAGCACTTTTTTTATATGTCGCAATAAAATATCACCTTGTGGTGTTAATTTAAAGGTTCTGTGAGAAGGGTCATGCATAATTAGTTGACAATGAAACTCTTTTTCTAATCGTTTAATCGCATAAGAAATGGATGGTTGACTCACCTCATGTTTTCGAGCTACATCAGTGAAAGATTGTAAGTTACTTAGGTCATAAAAGTAGTATAAGTCTTTAAGGTTCATAAAATCTCACTTTCAAAAGCATGTTAAAAGGATTTATATAGTCAAAGTCAGCTGAAGTGATAAGTAAATTTTATCCGTGGTAACGTATTTGACTATAAGTTTTTTAATAAGTTAAAATACGATGATGAGTCAGGAGGCAACTACAGGCTATCTAAAATATCTTCAAAGATGGCTAAGAGTTTCTCCCTCTTTGTAGCAGGAAGTTGTTTTAGCTTCATGTTAACTCTTTTCAGTGAGAGGTTATCGGTTTTGTCAGTGGTGGCCTCGAGGCTGTTAAAATTGAAAAATTCCTCTGGCGTCAAGTTTAAGGCAACAATCACTTTTTCTAGACTGTGAATGGTCAGATTCACATTTTGGTTTTCTAGTTGATTGATATACTTGAGTCCGAGTCCTGCCTGTTCCGAAAGTTCCTCTTGGCTCATTTTATTTTGTGTGCGAAAATATTTCACCTTTTGTGAAATATATTTTTGTAAATAATTTTTAGTCGTCATATAAACAGAATACAAGTTTTAAATGACAAAAATAACTTTTTAAACAATACGAAGTACGATATAAGATTATTATTGTCCATTATAGCATAAAAGAAATTAATGGACATTAAATGATACACTGTTCTTTTAATCGTACATAAATGGTAGTATAATATAGAAAAAGGAGGTCGCATTATGACTGCACATGATATTTTAAACAACCCTTTCCTTAACAAAGGAACTGCCTTTACTTTGGAAGAACGTCAGGAGTTAGGTTTGGTTGGACTCTTGCCACCTTACGTTCAAACCATTGAAGAACAAGCAGCGCAAACTTATGCGCAAATGCAAACGAAGGTCAACGATTTGGAAAAACGTTTGTTCCTAATGGAAATTTTTAATACAAATCGTACTCTTTTTTACTACCTATTTGCTCAACATTTGGAAGAGTTTAATCCCATTGTCTATGACCCAACCATTGCTGATACCATTGAAGGGTATAGCGATCTCTTTGTAGATCCACAATATGCCGCATATCTTGATATCAATCATCCTGAAAATATCGAAGCAACTTTGAAAAATGCAGCAGGGGACCGTGAAATTCGTCTTATTGTTGTGACAGATGCAGAAGGTATTCTCGGTATTGGTGACTGGGGAACAAATGGTGTCGATATTTCTGTTGGGAAACTGATGGTCTATACTGGAGCTGCAGGAATCGATCCTTCAATGGTGCTTCCTTTGGTCATTGATGCAGGTACCAACCGTGAAGAATTGCGTAACAACCCTAATTACTTGGGAAATCGCCACGAACGTGTGCGTGGTGATCGTTATTATGATTTCATTGACCAATTTGTTCAAACTGCAGAACGTCTTTTCCCTAAACTCTATCTGCACTGGGAAGATTTCGGTCGCTTAAATGCTGCTAACATCCTTGAAAAATATCGAAAACAAATCCCAACCTTTAACGATGATATCCAAGGAACTGGTATTGTAACCCTTGGTGGGATCTTTGGGGCATTGGATATTACAGGTGAAAAATTAACGGATCAAGTTTATCTCTGCTATGGTGGTGGGACTGCTGGTGCAGGGATTGCTTCTCGTGTCCTTCGTGAAATGGTTAGTGAAGGTCTGCCTGAAGAAGAAGCTTATAAACGCTTCTTTATGGTCGACAAACAAGGTCTCCTTTTTGATGATATGGATGACTTAACGCCGCAACAAAAACCATTTGCTAAGAAACGTTCTGATTTTGCCAATGCAGATCAGTTGACGGACCTTCTTGAAGTAGTGAAGACGGTTAAACCAACCATTCTTGTGGGAACTTCAACTCAGCCAAATACTTTCACAAAAGAAATTGTAGAAGCTATGTGTGAAAACACTGAACGTCCTATCATTTTCCCATTGTCAAACCCAACCAAACTAGCTGAAGCAAGTGCCAAAGATTTGATCGAATGGTCAGACGGAAAAGCATTTGTTGCAACAGGAATTCCAGCTGGTACAGTTTCCTATAAAGGTGTGGACTACGTGATTGGTCAAGCGAATAACGCACTGATTTATCCAGGTCTTGGTCTAGGTATGCTGGCTTCTGAAGCAAGTCTTTTGACTGATGAAATGATTGGAGCAGCGGCTCATTCATTGAGTGGTATTGTCAATCCAGGCCAACCAGGAGCTCCTGTCTTGCCACCATTCAAATATGTAGCAGATGTTTCTATTAAAGTAGCAGAAGCAGTCGCTAAAAAAGCACAAGAGCAAGGTCTTGCGTGTGCTAAGGAAACAGATATGGCCAAAGCAGTTCGTGATTTGAAATGGTACCCAGAATATAAATAAGTAGATTTAATGGAGGTGTACGAGTGCGACTGGATGCCTCGTACGCCTTTTACTGTATGTCTTATTATATAGAAAGGGAGACTATGGAAATCTTTATAACGTCAATTCAGAGTATTGTACCCATTATCGTCATCATCATTCTTGGTTATTTCTTGCAAGTCCGCGGTTGGTTCCAAGAGAGTTTCGGAAATGACTTATCTAAACTGATTATGAATGTGGCCATGCCCGTTGCAATTTTCACCTCTGTTCTTAAATATTTAACTTTAGATAAGCTGATTAGCTTGTCTGGCGGTTTGCTCTATACGTTTATCGCCTTCATTCTTGGTTACCTAGCGGCCTTTATCGCGGTGAAAGTTTTTAGAGTGCGCCCAGGACGCCGAGGAACCATGATTAATACCTTTGTCAATGCCAATACCATATTTATTGGTTTGCCTTTAAATATCGCTCTGTTTGGAAATCAAGCCCTTCCTTATTTCTTAGTGTATTATATTACAAATACAGTATCTACTTGGACATTAGGTGTCTATCTGATGACGTCTGATAGCAAAGAAGGGGCTTCAAAACAGGCTCAAAAATTTAATTGGAAGAAGCTTTTCCCAGCTCCTTTATTAGGTTTTCTCGTAGCCCTCGCCTTTTTAGTGCTCCGTCTTCCTGTTCCAAGTTTTGCGGAAAGCACCTTGACTTATATTGGTAGTTTAACAACGCCCTTATCTCTTGTCTATATCGGTATCGTCCTAGCTAAGGCAGGTTTGAACACCATTCGCTTTGATAAAGATACCATTATCACACTGGTTGGTCGTTTTATTCTTGCACCGGTCATCATGCTCTTGGTTCTGAAGTTCTTCTCTCCAAATATGGTGGCACCAGAATTTAGAACCTTTATGATTCAATCAGCAACACCAGCCTTGGCAGTTCTTCCTATCCTTGCCAATCAAGGTAAAGGCGATGTTGAGTTTTCAACGAATGTGGTCACTCTCAGCACAGTCTTATTTGTGATTGTGGTTCCAATTTTACAGACATTATTAGGATAAAAGGAGTAGAGTTTGCAAATGTTTTTAAATTGGGTTAAAAAATGGCAAACACTTATCAAACTCGTTTTATTTCTATCTATTGCTAGTCTAGTTATTGTAGAGATAACTAGACTTTTTAAGACGATTTCGTTTGATAAGATTGTAGAAATACTGGGGAAACTGTCTCCACTAAATGTCATCTTTTTAGCATTGTTTGGTTTTATGGCTGTTGCGCCAATGATCTTCTATGATAGTATCTTAAATAAAGAGCTAAATCAGAAACAAAAATTATCTTACTTACTAGAAACTAGCTGGACCATTAATAGCTTGAATAATATGATTGGCTTTGCCGGCTTGGTAGATATTGGTTTACGATATTCTTTCTATGGAGATGAAGAACGACCTGAAAAAAGTATGCAGGGCATTTCTCGTGTCATTCCTTATTTCATGAGTGGATTTTCACTGTTTGCCCTGATAAGCTTGGTTTTGACAGGTTTATTCCCTTTATCAATTGGTATTAAGCAGTATTGGCCAGTCCTTTTAGGAGCTAGTCTCTATCTCCCAATTGTTTTATTTGTTTCAAATAGGAAAAATTGGGCCTATTTTGGCCAGCTGGGTGGAAAGACAATTTTATCTTTAGTATTAGCTTCTGCCCTTGATTGGGCTTGTGTACTAAGCTTTTTCCTTTTGGTTGGGTATATTTTGGGCTATAATTTACCAAGTTATGATGTAATTCCCCTCTTTATGATTGCTATTACAATTGGGATTATGTCAATGATTCCAGGTAGTCTAGGTAGTTTTGATTTAATTATGGTATCTGGTTTAGTTGGTCTTGGGATTGATAAAGCTCAGGCACTAAGTTGGTTACTTGTATTTCGGTTATTCCATTATGTTCTCCCTTTTTGTTTAGGAGTAGTTTTATTCTTAAAGAATATGGGTGGACGACTTAATGAGAAATATTTAGGAATTCCTCAAAAGGTCATTGAAGCCTTATCCGCTATAGTATTGGTTTTGGGGTTGCGACTCTTTGGTTTCTTTCTTATCGTTTCAGCTATAGTTCCTCAAGAATTAGGACATCTTCCTTTGCTTAGAGAACTTACACCTAGCACTGGACAGTTTGTTTTTCAACTTCCTAGTATTGTTCTTGGTGTTCTGTTCTTCCTTTTAGCAAGATTAGTTAAACGACGTTTAAAATTTACGTTAACACTGGCTACTGTCCTAGGGCTAGTGAGTCTTGTTTATTTGAATATTGGTAGTTTTTCATTACCAAGTAGTCTTTTCTTAATGGTTCTCTTGTTTCTCGTATGGTGGAATAAGGATACATTTGTTCGCAGACATTATATTTATGCTTGGGAAGATTGTTATAAAGATATATCGTATATTGGTGATAGTTTCTTCTTGACGCTTGTTTTGTTAGGACATTTGAATCCACATCATGTGTTTAAGTTAAAACATCTCTCTCATCTGGTTACACACTGGATTCATTTTCTTGGTTTATCTCTGATATTGGTTATTTTGTATGTTTTGGTTCTTCGTGAAAGTAATAAAATTAAAGAGAACTTCGGAGAAGTTTTCGATAAACAACGATATCAAGACTTTATCGCAACAATCCCAAATTTAAATTTAGATGCTGCCTTAGCTTTTTTAGGTGATAAATATCTTTATTGGTACCAGGAGGATGGTCAAGACAAAGTTGTTTTCCAGTTTGCAATTGAAAATAACAAGTGTGTTGTTATGTCAGATCCACTAGCACACTTAGGCTACTTAGAAAAGGGCTTATCACAGTTTTTAGCAGAAGCGGAGGATGCAAATATCTCTGTTATTTTCTATGAAGTTAATCAAGAAACAACCCTTTTACTTCATGAATATGGATACGACTTTATGAAGTTTGGTGAGACTGCTCAGGTATCACTCGATGAATTTACAACTGAAGGAAAACACGGGAAGAAGTTTAGAACGGTTGTGAATAAGCTAGAAAATAAAGGATATCACTTTCAAGTATTACAACCGCCTTTTGATAAAAAGATGCTTAATACCCTAAAAGAAATATCTGATAGTTGGCTAGATGGTCGCCAAGAAAAAGGTTTTTCACTTGGCTATTTTGATGAAAAGTACATTCAATTAACTCCAATAGCTCTTGTAAGTGATGAGGAAGATAACATTCAGGCTTTCGTTACCTTTTTAGCTAGCAATGGACCTAACGAAGCAAGCATTGACCTGATGCGCTACGACTTAAAGACAGCCCCCAATGGTATCATGGATTATCTTTTTGTAAAATTATTACTTCATTTTAAAGAAGAAGGAGTTACCTTCTTTGATTTAGGTATGGCGCCATTGTCAAATGTAGGAACTGAGAAACATAGTTTCTTACAGGAAAAAGTGGCTTATCTCATCTATGCCTTTACCAATCGCTTCTATTCTTTTAGTGGTCTTAGACAATATAAACAAAAGTTTAATCCAATCTGGTCACCACGATATGTTGCTTATCCTCGTGATACATGGCTTATACTAGATATGTTAGCCATTTATAGAGTTGATAATCGCAAAGTAAAGAGATTATCATAATAACTTTTAGTATTAAACAGTATATGATGATTTTTGAGCTTTATTATGACTTCCGATAGTTTGTCTAAATAAGGGATTTAGTTCCGTGTAAAACTGAGCTAAATCCTTTTTATCTTGTAAAAATCAGCACAAATAGAAAGTTATAAATATATTTAATTAGGGAATGATTTGATTTTTATTAAAAATATGAGATAATAGATTTGGACTAATTTTAAAACAGCAATTTTAGAGGGAGACAATGATGTCAAAACGACTATTTTCGGATGAGCCGAATGCCCCCAAACCTCTTAAGGAGCTTTTCTGGGAAAATGCAGAAAAAGCTCGAATGGGGGAATTTTGGAAAGACAAAAAGAGTTACAGAGAGCTCTCAGAAGCCACGGAGATTCCGTCAGGAAGCCTTCGGATGCTCTTTATGAACAAGCCTAAGGGAAATATCCCAAAGATTGTGACCATTACTAACGGTCTGGCCAAGGTGACTGGGAAAAACATTACACTTGGGAAGCTCTTAGCTCGAGACAATCAGCATGAGGTTTTTGAGTTTCCAAGAGATCCCGATCAGGTCACCCAAAACTTGTGGCACAACATTCGCAAGAAGCTGGAAATCACGGAAGATATGGATGAGGGGGAAGTCAGAGAACACATGACAGCCTTTGTAGTATCATCTGGTATGGCTCAAACCAACTATAACCTGATCAATCAAAGAGGAACGGTTTCGCTTGATACTTTGGAAAAATTTTCAAAAAGACTTAGAGTTGAGCCTTATGAATTGTTGGCTACCATTAGACGAAGGGAGATTATTGATAGGGATGATTTCCCTGTTCCTAAGGAAAATGTTAGCGACTACCACATCGATATTGGTAAGCTCAATACTTTTATTAAGCTACAACCCTTCTCGCCCAACGGTCAAGAGGTAGCCTCTGCAGACTTAAGCCCACAGAATCTTTATCATTATTATTCAAAAGGAACTATCGGAGATATGCCCATAAAAACGGCCTATAAGTTTAAAAGACTTGTAGATATTTATGAAGCAGAATATGGTCCCCTTGAACCTTCAAGTCGAGTTTTAGATGTCAAGGAACTAGAAAGATTCCTTTATAGCGGTATGATTACTGGTTATGCCATTGCTAAGACAGGGTTGATGAATGCGACCAATGGAAATCTCTATATCAAGGGCAAACGTCCTATCGAATCTATGCAACTGGATCGTGCCTTCGGTCTTTATAAACACCTAAAAAGACTGAAAAAGGAGCAATAAATTCTTTACCTAACAAAAAGCCAAAATCAGCATGCTGATTTTGGCTTTTTGTTTGTATGCCTAGTAAGAATAATTTTAGTCGATTTCCTGACTTATCTTACAATTGCTTCGCACGTCCATTTTTATCAAAGTGATAAGTCACACCATTGATGGTACGGGTTTGGTTGGTGAGGAGCTCACCAGAGTTTTCGTCATAATAACGAGTTCCTTTGTAGTCTGTAACGAAATCGCCCTTAACTTGTTTACCTTGATAATCAAAGTAGAGGTGTTGACCATTGATGACTTGATCGAAGAGGAGGGCCTTACCATCGTTACCAAAGTAGTACCAGTGTCCGTCTGTATAGACGAATTGGTTGGTTACAGCAGCTCCAGTTTCAGCGTCGAAGTAGTAGGTTGGGTTTTCTTCTGCTGTATCTGGGAATGAAATATAAAAGTAGGGTCTAGCTAATTTTCCACGAACTTGTTCGTGCGTTTCGTATTTGTTCATTGGATTGTTAGAGAAGAAATAAAGCTTACCATCAATTTCTTTCAGTCCCCTTGCCTTAGTACCATTAGCATCAATATAGTACCAGTCCTTACCAACTTGAAGGAATCCAGTTTTATTTACAGCAGCACCTGTTTCTTTATCGTGATAAGGAAGGGACCCATAGATTTCGAAAGAATCTCGAAGAATTTCACCATTATTTAGTATGTAATAATCCTTACCATCAATGGTTTTATTTCCTTTTTGACCTTTGCTATCAAAGTAGTACAACTTATCTCCTACCTTAACAAATTGATCACGAGGAACATCTTGACGGACTCCAGAATCTTTATCATAGAAATAGCCATCAGCGATAATACCTTTAGCTTGAACTCCATAATCATCAAAATAAACGTGTACCCCATCAATGGTTTGTGAGCCTTTAAGGATATTTCCTTCCACATCTGCATAGTACCATTTACCATCATGGCTGAAGTATTGACTTTTTACAAGAGCGCCGGAATCTTTATCGTAGAATTTAACTGGGCTAGTGTAGGAGTTTGCTTTAACCACATACCCACTACTATCGGTAAATTCTCCTTTAATCTGATTGCCATAATATGGATCAAAGTGAACCTGTACCCCATCGATGGTTTGATCGCCTTTAAGGATTTTTCCTTCTTCATTAAGGTAGTACCAGTTTTCGTTGATGAAAACGTAGCGGTTGGTACCAAGGTCTATTTTAGCACCAGAATCTTTGTCGTAGAAGTAGCCATCATTGCCAAATACACCTTTGGCTTGTTTACCATCATAAGGGTCAAAGTATACAGGAACATTGTTAATGGTTTGAGAACCTTTAAGCCGTTTACCGTCATTTCCAACATAATACCAGTCTTTGTCGACTTGGACATAACTATTGATTACGAGAGCACCAGTGATTCCATCATAGTATTTATCGTTACTAGCAAAATCTCCCTTAACTTGGGCTCCAGTTTTCTCGTCAAAGAAGTATTCAGTGTTGTCAATGACTGTTGCTCCTTTGATGGCCTTGCTATCGCCTCCGATAAAGTAGGTTTTGTCTTTAACTGTTACGAAACGATTAGTAACTAAATTTCCAGAGTATTTATCGTGAAATTGTTTGTTGTAGTCAAAATCTCCTTTAACCTGTTTACCTCCATATTCAAAATAAACGTGAGCGCCGTCAATAGTTTGCTCACCTCTCAAGATTTTTCCATCTTCACCGACATAGTACCAGTTGCCTTTGACCTGAACATAACGATTGATACCAAGGTTGACACGATTACCGTCTTGATCGTAAAAGCAGCCATCGTCAGCAAAATTGTCGAAAACCTGGCTTCCCTCGTAGGTATCGAAGTAGACTTGTTTACCGTCAATTGTTTGAGGCCCAGTTAACCGAATTCCTTGGTCGTTAACATAATAACGTTCATTTCGATGTTTGTAAGGATTATAAGCGATAACGTATTGATTGGTGGCAAGAGCACCAGTATCCTTATCGTAGTATCGAGATTTATTATCTTCCTCATCTTTAACAAAATACCCTTTAGCCTGAATACCATTCTGATGGAAGTAGACCTTAACGCCATCGATGGTTTGTGGTCCCTTTAAAATAGCACCATCATTTCCAGCATAGTACCATTCCCCGTTTAATTCGAAATAGCGGTTTCTTCCGAAATCCACTTGCTTACCATATTTGTCATAATAACGGCCATCAGGAGCAAAATTATTTGTAATTAGTTCCCCGTGTTTATCAAAATAATTCCATGCTCCATTAATTTCTTTGGAACCAATTGCCTTGTTACCATTTTCATCAACGTAATAGGTTCTACCATATTCTTCAACGAATTTATTAGTAACAAGAGCACCAGAGTCTTTGTCATAATAGTGACCGTCCCAGCCAAAGTTCCCTTTAACCTGAACACCGCCTGGATTGAAGTAGACCTTAACGCCATCAATAGTTTGTGGTCCAGTCAGGTCTTTACCGCTTGCATCTTTGTAATGCCAGTAGCCATATTCGTCTCTATAGTATTGACCACCGGTGACATTTGTTTCACTGTTTGAAGTTTCGTTAGCTGTTGCAGTCTCACTGGCAGCTCGGTCTGTAGTTACAGCTTCACGTGTTTGACCAGAGGCTGATTCTGCAGGAGCTTGGCTTTCACTTGCAGTTGTTGAAGCTGTTTCACTGGTTGTTTCAGAGCTTGCTGTAGAAGTTGAGGCTTGTTCTGAGACATTTGTGGTGTTTTCTGTGCTAGCCACATTTTCAGTAGTAACAGGTGCTTCGACAACCTTTGTTTCGACGAGGTCTGCTGTAGTTTCTACATTCGCAGTGGTAGCAGCAGTCACATCAAGGTTTGATGAGTTATCAGCTTTAGCTTCCTCAGCGAAGGCAGGTCTTGCGATTAAAGTAAAACTTGCAAGAGCAGTTGCACATGAGAATGCAATCAGACGTTTTTTGGACTTAGGTCCAGTAAAATTAGAATGTACTTTCATACTTTTTCCTCCATTTCCTAAGTCCTATTATAGCGCTATTTTAGAGACTTTCAAGGAAATATAAGAAATTTAGACAAAAATAAGAAAACGATTGCATATGAAGAGAGTAGGAAGCAAATGTCACAATTTTAGCAGTCACAAGAGTTTAAAAACACAAAAAAATCCAGGACCTGAGCCCTGGATTTAGGAGATTATGAAAAAGAAAAGTTTTAGGATGTTTATAGTATATAAAGCAAAGCCTAAAGTTTTCTTAAAGTAAGGGATATCTTAAACTTTAGTCGCATTACCATTCTCATCAAAATGATAAGTTACACCTTTGATAGTACGTGTTTGGTTAGTGACGAGTTCACCAGAGTTTTCATCGTAGTAGTGACCATCTGGTGCAAAAGCGCCTTTAACTTGTCTACCATGATTTTTATCGAAGTAAAGTTTCTGTCCATTAATCTGAACGGCACCAGTAGCTGCTGTACCATCGCCGTAGAAATAGTGCCAAGCTCCTTCCGTAAAGACAAAACGATTTTTGGCAGCCTTACCAAATTGACCGAAGTAGTAGATTTTACCATCGATGTAATTAATACTGTCTTGCCACATGTCACCTAGTTGGGTGTATTTATAGGCACCTCCTTGACGGAAGTAATATAAATCACCATTGATTTCATGAAGTCCAAGGACTTTTTCACCTTTCTCGTCAAGATAGTAAGTTAAGCCTCTGTTATCTTTAACAAACCCAGCTTTGGTTACTTTGCGACCATTATCTTTATCGTAATAGTACTCAGGCATATATACGCCATCTTGACCAAATCCTCCTTTAGCTTGTACTCCTCGATAGTTGAAGAAGACATCTTGTCCATCGATATTTCGAGCCCCCTTGACTGGCTTACCATCTTTACCTACATAGAACCAATTACCCATGTATTCAACATAACGATTGGTTACAAGATTTCCAGAATTAATATCGTAGAATGCGTATAAATCACCGTAGGAATCACCATAAGCACCTTTAACCTGTTGACCATTGTTGCGGAAGAATACTTTTTGTCCATCGATAATTTGAGCTCCAGTAAGGTTGTCTCCATTTGCGTTTTTATAATACCAGTTTCCGTTATCATCGCTATAATAACCATTTGGGTTAGGAGCATCTGTACCGACACCATTTTCATCAAATCGATAGGTCATACCATTAATTGTTAGAGTGGTGTTAGAGACGCGTGCTCCAGAATTAGGGTCATAGTAGCGAAGAATACCATTGTCGAGAACAAGCTCTCCTTTAGCTTGACGACCATTAGCATAGAGGTAAACGATTTGACCGTCTATATTGACTTCACCATCTTGAGGACGAATAGCATTTCCATTTTCACCATAGTAGTACCAACCATCATTTTCTTGGACATAGCGATTTTTAACGGCTTGACCAGTGACTGAGTCAAAATAATAGCGACGTGTAATATTATTAGGGGTACCAAAACCGTAAGTACGTGGTGAATTTTGACCTTCTTCTAGTAAAATGCTGATTCCCTTTTGTAGGACACCAGTATCAACAGGAGAGGCAGCCTCACGTGCTTTAAAATAGTAGATGTTACCATCAATTTCACGTATTCCTGTAAATTTAGAACCATCGTTCTTGATGTAAAAGGTTTGGCCTTTTTGATTCTGAACTAGACCTTCTTTTCGGACCCTTGCACCAGAGTTAGGGTCGTAATAGAAGGTTTGATCTGGATAGCTATAGTACTCTCCGCTAAAGTCACCTTTGATTTGAACACCTTTATAATTGAAATAGACTTCTTGACTGTTGATAGTTTGTTCTCCAGTGAGTGGATAGCCATTTTCACCTAAATAGTACCAATTACCTTTGTATTCTAAGTAACGATTGGTTTGAAGTTGACCAGAATTATCATCGAAATAACGACGGAGATCACCAGACCAATCGAAATCTGGCCCTTTAATTTGTTTACCATCTTTGCGGAAAGAGACACGTACACCATCAATAGTTTGGTCGCCAGTTAGGTTCTTACCACTAGCATCCTTATAATACCAGTTACCAAGGCTATCACTATAATATTGACCACCGGTAACATTGGTTTCACTATTGGTATCTGCGGTTGCTGATGCAGCCTCATTGGCAGCTCGGTCTGTAGTTACAGCCTCACGTGTTTGGCCAGCGGCTGATTCCGCAGGTGCTTGACTTTCGCTTGCAGTTGTTGAAGCTGTTTCACTGGCAGTTTCAGAACTTGCTGTAGAAGTTGTGGCTTGTTCTGAGACATTTGTGGTGTTTTCTGTGCTAGCAACATTTTCAGTAGTAGCAGGTGCTTCAACAACCTTAGTTTCGACGAGGTCTGCGGTAGTTTCCACATTGGCAGTGGTAGCAGCAGTCACATCAAGGTTTGATGAGTTGTCAGCTTTAGCTTCCTCCGCAAATGCAGGCCTTGCGATAAAAGCAAAGCTAGCAAGAGCAGTTGCACATGAGAATGCAATCAGACGTTTTTTGGACTTTTGTCCGTCAAAATTAGAATGTACTTTCATACTTTTTCCTCCATTTCCTAAGTCCTATTATAGCGCTATTTTAGAGACTTTCAAGAAAATATAAGAAATTTAGACAAAAATAAAAAAACGATTACATTCAAAAGTGACTAACAAGGTTAATGTTGCAATTTTAGAAGTCATAAGAGTTTAAAAACACAAAAAAATCCAGGACCTGCGCCCTGGATTTAGGAGATTATGAAAAAGAAAAGTTTTAGGATGGTTATAGTATATAAAGCAAAGCCTAAAGTTTTCTTAAAGTAGAAGAAAGATTTTCTTTCCCCATTAATTCACTTTCTCAGTTGCCACACCATTTTCATCGATGACATAAGTTTTACCATCTTTTTCAAGGGTTGCATTGGTTGTGATTGGAGATCCGTAAAGATATTTCCTTAATGAAGTTGATTTTTCAAAGTGATAGAGCTTACCGTCGATTTCCTTCCAAGTTGGTTGGTAGAACTCGATTACCCTAGGCTCAAGATAGCATAGGTATCCTTTATCAGTACGGTAGAATCCTATTCGAACGATTCCATTTTCGTCTGAAACGTAACCGGAATTAGTTTCATTACGTAATAATTCTGCGTAAGAACCGAAAAGATAGGTCTTGCCATTTATGGTTTCTGTTGTATTGATATAGCGATATTGGTTGCTTGGATCTAGGTAATAGGTCTTACCGTCAATTTCTCTCCATCCGGATAATAATTTTCCTTCTGAATCTGCAAGATATAAACTATTATATGATTTAGCGGAACCATTAACAAGAAGTTGGCCATCTTGATTGAAGTAATAATAATTGCCATCAATTGAAAGTACCTTATCTTTAGCTTGTAGACCGTCTTCTTTAAAGTAAACACGATGACCATCTAGTGTGTACCATCCGAAAACTTGAGCACCATCATTTCCAAAGTAGAGCTTATATGAGGAACTAAAGGAATGGAATGCATTACGGAGGAGCTCGCCACTGTTCTTATCGAAATAGTAGTACTTCCCATCTATAAGTGTACGCTCACCTTTGATTTGTTTCCCCGTACCATCAAAGTAGAGTTGAACACCATCGATAGTCTGCCATCCAGTAGCTACTTGCCCTTTATCTTTGAGATAGGTCCAGTCACCATCTTTATCTTGAACAAAGGTATTTCGAAGTGACGATGTCACACGTCCTTGGTCATCAATTTCGTAGGTCATTCCATTGAGAGTTAGACTACGATTGGTCCACATAGCCCCACTATCCTTGTCAAAGTAGTAAGTGTCACCATCAATGTCAACCAAAGTACCTTTAGCTTGTTTACCGTTAGCATCAAAGTAGAGTTGAACACCATCAATAGTTTGACGACCAGTTAGGAACTTGCCATCAGCATCGTAATAGTACCAGTTCCAATTGTCATCACGAACAAATTGGTTTTTGGCCGTAAACTCAGTTGCAACTCCCTCATTATCAATTGTGTAGGTCTTATCATCGACTTTCAAAGTAGTATCTGCAAGGATAATAGTGGTGTACATACCAGCATATCTTTCTGTTCGATATGATTTTGTTAGACGATAGCGCTTGCCATCGATTTCTTTCCATGTAGGCTTATCAACACTTTTTACCTCAGGTTGGAAGTAGTGAAGGTGACCATCAGAGCCTCGTTGGATGCCCTCGAGGAGGACACCGTTTTTATCAGTTCCATAGATTCCAGAGAAACTAGGCCCGCCCCAAAATGTTTTTTTTGAAAAAAGGGCTCCAAAATAGTTTTTTTCTATTTTACTATCTGTGACTAGATAAAGTTTGCCATCATAACGTACAACACCATCGACGACTTGACCAGTTGAACCAAAGATATATTCTTTTCCATCGATAATTTGTTTACCAGTTAAGACTTCGCCGTTAGCATTGGTACGGTAGGTAGAAGTGTTTGCATGGAACATTGAAGGAGTTTCAACAATGCCATATTTGTTCTTGACCAATTGTCCTTGGTAATCAAAAAGATAAATCTTCCCATCAATTGTGACAGTATCATTTTTAGCCAAAAGTCCATCAGGTTTGAAATAATAACGTTTACTGTCAATGGTATGCCATCCAATAAATGCAGCACCATCTTCGCCTAAGTAATTAGTATAAGTTGTATATTGAGGTTCTGTCCTATAGCCATTGAAAATTGAAGTGTGATGCCACTGATTCGTTAATAGAGAACCATCATTCTCATCGAATCGATAGTATTTTCCACCAATCTCTCGTTCTTGTCCTTTGACTTGTTTGCCATCTTTATCAAAATAAAGGATGACACCATCAACATTTTGCCAACCAGTTAATTTTTCACCGTTGGCAGTGTAGTAATACCAATCTTTTTGGTTGTCAGATTGGAAATGGCCACCGGTCACGACTTGGGTAGGTAGTTGCGTTTTTTCGGTTAGGATGCCATCAGCATCTGCTAAATAGGTTTTACCATCTACTTCAATACTTGTATCAGTTACCTTACGACCATTATCTTTATCGTAGTAGTAATCCTTACCATCAATGGTCACCTTTTCACCTTTTGCTTGGATGCCATTGTCATGGAAGTAGAGGTTAAAGCTATCGATGGTTTGTGGGCCCGTTAGTTTGTGGCCGGTACTGTCTAGGTAATACCAGTTGCCTTGCTCATCAGAAGTGAACTTGCCACCTTGTGAGGGTGTTTCCTGTGAAGTAGCTGCGTTGTCGCTTGTTTCAGATGAGACTTCAGCACTTCTATCAGCAATAGTTGTTTCACTAGATTGAGCGGTTTCAACCTTTTTATCAGTCTCGATAGTAGGCTGTGTAGCAGTTGTTTCTGTTGGCTGAGTAGCGACATTAGTAGGTGTAGTGTCAGTAGATACTGCTGCACTAGAAGTATTCTCGACAACTGTACTCGTTGGAGCTACTTCGGTTCTTGTTATAAGGCTAGCACTTGTCTCAAGATTGCTGTCAGAGACGACATTTTCAGGACTGTTAACAGCAGTCGTTTCTGGTTTGACTTCATCAGCTCCGACCTGTCCTAGTCCAATTAGTGAAGCTCCGATAGCCAAACTTGAGGCAGCGATTGTGATCCAATGTTTCTTAACTTTATGAAGTTTGAAACGAACTTTGTTTTCCATAATTTTCCCCCTTATATGGTGACTTGGTAAATTCATGCTGTGACATTTAAAACAACAGGAATACCAAAAATTAATTTACGATTATATTTTAATCTTATTTTCTAATAACTTCAATAGAAAACGGATACAAAAATGCCATACTCTTATAAAAAGATGCTTATAGTTGTGATAGTTATAGCCTATAAAAGGGTTTTCCTAATTTATTTATTTTTTCGTCTATAGATATCATTGAAAGGGTAATTGTCCCCATACAGTTTGAGAAAAAGACTCTTTTATTCAAAAATCATCCTGTGTAAAATAGAGGGCATAAAAACATGAGAGGTGATTGCAATGACAAATCGTTACGACTTAAATAAAAATTTGGCACAGATGCTTAAGGGGGGCGTCATCATGGACGTTCAAAATCCTGAGCAAGCACGTATCGCTGAGGCGGCAGGAGCGGCTGCAGTCATGGCCTTGGAACGCATTCCGGCCGATATTCGTGCGGTGGGTGGGGTATCACGTATGAGTGATCCTAAGATGATTAAGGAAATTCAGGACGCTGTTAGTATTCCAGTGATGGCTAAGGTGCGTATTGGTCATTTCGTTGAAGCACAGATTTTGCAGGCGATTGAGATTGATTATATCGACGAGAGTGAGGTTTTGACACCGGCCGATGACCTTATTCATGTGGACAAAACCAAATTTGATGTGCCTTTCGTCTGTGGAGCTAAGGACCTTGGTGAGGCTCTTCGCCGTATTTCAGAAGGGGCATCTATGATTCGTACCAAGGGTGAACCTGGTACTGGTGATATTGTTCAGGCTGTTCACCACTTGCGACTCATGAATCAAGAAATTCGCCGCATTCAAAATCTTAGAGATGATGAGCTTTATATTACCGCTAAAGACTTGCAGGTGCCAATTGATTTGGTTCGTTATGTCCATGAACATGGCAAGTTGCCTGTTGTCAATTTTGCGGCAGGTGGTGTAGCGACGCCAGCGGATGCTGCGCTTATGATGCAGTTGGGTGCTGAAGGTGTCTTTGTTGGTTCAGGGATTTTCAAATCAGGAGATCCGAAAAAACGTGCGGAAGCCATCGTCAAAGCAGTGACTAACTATAATCGTCCAGATATTTTGGCGCAAGTGTCAGAAGATTTGGGTGAAGCCATGGTTGGTATCAACAAGGATGAAATTGACATCCTAATGGCAGAGCGAGGAAAATAAATGACAAAAATCGGAATACTGGCTTTGCAAGGTGCTTTTGCAGAACATGAGCAGGTCTTGAAAGCACTTGGGGTTGAAACGGTTCAAATCAGAAATAGACAAGATTGGGAAGCCCACGCTGATTTGGACGGGCTCATTCTACCAGGGGGAGAGTCGACAGTCATGGGGAAACTCTTGCATGATTTAGACTTGTTTGACTTGATAAAGGCGAAAATTGATGCAGGACTACCTGTATTTGGAACTTGTGCGGGTCTGATTTTGTTGGCCAAAACCATAGTGGGAGACCAAACAAAACATTTGGCAAGTATGGACATCAATGTAGCCAGAAATGCCTATGGTCGCCAATTGGGCAGTTTTGTCACAGATGCTGAATTTAAAGGAATAGGCGAGATTCCAATGGTCTTTATTCGTGGGCCGATTATTGAAGCTGTTGGACCAGAAGTGGGTATTCTAGCACAAGTCAATGGGGCTATCGTGGCAGCTAGAGAAAAGCAGATGATAGTGACCTCTTTTCATCCAGAATTAACGGGTGATACAAGGGTGCATGCTTATTTCCTAGAGATGATCCATCAGGCAAAAGAATATAAGAAATAGCTCAAAACCTATGACATCGTTTATTTCTTGACCGCACAAAAAAATCCAGAACTTATGCCCTGGATTTAGGAGATTATGAAAAAGAAAAGTTTTAGGATGGTTATAGTATATAAAGCAAAGCCTAAAGTTTTCTTAAAACGGATGAAATTTTATTTGTGGTATGAAAAAGGAAGTTGACAGTTGGTCGACTTCCTTTTTAGCGATTCCTAAATTAGAGTAATAATGCGATATCAATAGTTGTTATTTGAATTATATTCCTATACTTCACCAGCCCCCATCAAATGTCCATTACCGTCAGCATCGAATTTGAAGGCACCAGTGTTTGTTCTAACAATGGTATTTTCAGCGCGTGCTCCATTCTTAGCATCGTAATAGTGGACAGTGCCGTCATCGTCAAATTTGAATTCACCTCTAAGTTGTTTACCGTTTTGGTCGAAGTAAACATGGATGCCGTTTAAGGTTTGAGGTCCTGTCAGTTTATCCCCTTTAGCATCAACATAGTAGTAGAAATCTTCACGATCTAAATCTTTACTTTCTCTTGGGTACTGTCCATCCTGATCTACGAGATCATTTCCAGGAATGGTAATAGTGAAGTGGAAGATGCGATCACCATCGAGATTTCGGTAATTCCAGTTGTAGACATGAACAAAGCTATCAGTGACGAGAGCCCCAGAGTCTTTATCATAATAGTGTCCATCTGGGGCGAAGCGTCCCTTGACTTGTGCTCCATTAGGAAGGAAGTACAAGTGACTATTTCCAAAGGTTTGAGGTCCTGTTAATGGCTTACCATCAGCATCGAGATAATACCAGGCAGTAGTATAGATATTTTGATTGTTGATGTCATCACGACCAATATAAGTTAAGATTTCTTTAAAAGCATTGGTTACGAGAGCCCCAGAATCTTTGTCATAGTATTTACCATTTGGTGCAAAATGTCCCTTGACTTGTATACCAGTGAAATCATCAAAGTAGACTTTAACACCATCGATAGTTTGTTCTCCCTTGAGTTTATCACCTTTATCATTGACGTAAACCCAGTTGCCATCTTCAGTTTCAAGATAGCGTTTTGTTACAAGTGCACCAGAGTTTTTATCATAATAGCGATCATCCTCTGCAAAACGTCCTTTGACTTGTTTGCCATCCTTGTCAAAGTAGACTGGAATGTTGTCAACGAAGTTGAGACCGATGAGGTTTTTACCATTTGCATCCTTGTAGTACCAGTTGCCCTGGTTATCACTATAATAGTGACCACCAAAAACTCGTGGTGCCTTGTCTAGGGAGACAGTAGGTGTAGGAGTGACGGGGGTATCTGTCTCTTCGCCAGGTTTCATCAAATGTCCATTACCATTTGCATCGAATTTGAAGGCACCAGTATTTGTTCTAACAATGGTATTTTCAGCGCGTGCACCGTTTTTCGCATCGTAGTAATGAACAGTACCATCTTCGTCAAATTCAAACTCACCTCTAAGTTGTCTACCATTTTGGTCGAAATAGACATGGATGCCGTTTAGGGTTTGAGGTCCTGTCAGTTTATCCCCCTTGTCATCTACGTAATAGTAGAAATCTTCGCGATTCAAATCATTGCTAGAAAGTGGGTAATGACTCATATCCAAAAATTGGTTTTCACCGTTAGGTCCAACGACTGAATTATTAGGAATGGTGATGACAAAGTGATTCACACGATTTCCGTCTTGATTTTGGAAATTCCAGTTGTAGACATGAACAAAGCTATTAGTTACGAGCGCACCAGAGTCCTTATCATAGTAGTGTCCGTCAGGTGCAAAACGTCCCTTAACTTGTGCCCCATTAGGGAAGAAGTACATGTTTGTACCATCAAGATTTTGAGGACCTTTAAGAGGTCTTCCATCGGCATCGAGGTAGTACCAATCAGTAGTATAGATGTTTTGATTGTTGATATCATCACGACCAATATAAGTTAGGAGTTCTTTAAAGGCCTTGGTTACGAGAGCACCAGAATCTTTGTCATAGTATCGGCCATCCTCTGCAAAACCACCTTTGATTTGAATACCGTCTTGGCTAAAGTAAACAGGAACATTATCCACATAGTTTAGGCCGACAAGATTTTTGCCATTTGCATCCTTGTAATACCATTTACCATTATCATCACTATAATAATGTCCACCAGAAATATGAGGTGCATTTTCAAGTGTTACAGAAGGTGTGACTGGCTTTTCATTTTCATCGATTGGGGCAGGTTGTTCACTGTTTTTTGTAGGTGTTTTTGTTTCTTCGACAGGAACAGGTTCATTGACTTTTTCTACCGAAGTTTTTGTAGTAGAGGCTTCTGAAGTTGCCGTTTTAATAGGTATAGCTTTATTTGCCTGATTATCTTGATTGCTAATTTCTTGCTCAGAAGTGATTTCTACTGGTGATTCGCTTGCTAATTCAGATGATGCGACTTCACTGCTAGGAGCTTCACTAAGAACCGTACTTGTACTGGTAGGTAGCTCAGTATTAGTTGAGATAGGATTTGTAGTAGGTGCTTTGACCTCTACATTAGTTACTACAGTTTCTTGTGCAGGTGCAAGAATCTCAGTTGGTTGACCTGTAGCTTCAGGTATTTTTACTTCATCCGCAAATGTAGGGCGTGCGACTAAAGTAAAAGTAGCTAGAGCAGTTGCGCAGGAAAGTGCTACGACGTGTTTCTTGGACATTTGCCAATGATAATTCATTTCAGTATTCATAATAGACTCCCTTCAAAAATGAACACCGATGTTTAGGTGTGTAACATAAAGGAGCTAGGCCGTCAGAAAAATGTTAAAAGTGAGAAGATCTGTTAAAACGACTGAGCCCCATATCTAAATCTCTCAGGGTATGGCCATAAGACGATTTTATAGGCGAGCACGTCAAATGTGTGCAAGGAGAATATGCTTATGCTGTATAATTTATATCTAGAAACAGGTGATCTTACTTATTTATCCTAATACTTTTATTTCTCTCCTTTCGTTTTATTATTGAATCCAGCCTATGCACATGTCTTCAAATACAAAAAACTAGAGCTGTTAGTTTGAAGCATTCTCTCTAAAGCTCTAGTTTTATATTATAGACAGATGTGTGTATGAAAAGAGCCTTAGATTATCATGCCAAAGTGCCTAAGGACCAGTTTTCATGCATAAAAAATTATTTTGACGTTAGAAGTCTAAAGCCAAGTTCCTAATCCTAATCCCCTGTAGTACACTTTCAACGTTTTTAGTAAAACGCTTACATATTCACCTATCTTTATTATAATACTTTTTTTATGACAAACAAGTTTTTTTACAAGATAATCGTAATTGTTTAAGAATTGTTGATATTCGAGTTCTATTTGTATGATTGTGATTGATGATATAAAAAAGGAAGTTGACAGTTGGTCGACTTCCTTTTGTGTTTTTTTAAAGAACATTTAGACAAACATACTTACTATAATAAGATAAATCTCACAGTTGAGTAGGACGTCCGTTTTCATCAAACTGATAGGTTGCACCATTAATAGTACGTGTTTGATTAGTAACTAGCTCGCCAGAATTTTCATCATAATAGCGAGTTCCTTTATAATCTGAGATAAATTGTCCTTTGACTTGTTTACCATTATTTCTGAAGTAGAGATGTTGTCCGTTTATAACCTGATCGAAAATAAGCGCTTTTCCGTCAGGACCAAAGTAGTACCAATCTCCCCCCCAGTTAAAGAATTGGTTAGTTAAAGCAGCACCTGTCTCAGCATCAAAGAAGTATGTAGGTTCAGCTTTTGAAGTGCTATTATAGTAATTTTCATTATAAGGGTTAACTAATAAGCCACGGACTTGATCATAATAATGCCCATATCTTGATTCTGGTCCATCAGAGAAATAATAGATCTTACCATTAATCTCTCGTAGCCCTTTGACTTTTCGACCGTTTTCATCAAGGTAAAACCAATTATTGCCTGATTTTATGAGACCGGTTTTGTGGATAGCAGCACCTGTTTCTTCATCATAATATGGAAGAGTGTTGTAGGGTCCTAATCCACCTCGAATAACTTCACCCCAAGAATAAACACAATAGTCTTTTCCATCTATTGTCATTCTACCGAAATCCCCATTACTATCAAAGTAGTATAATTTGTTTCCGGCCTTGAAAAATGTATTTTTAGGGATTTCTTGCCGAGCACCAGTGTCTTTATCATAGTAATAGCCGTCCAAAACAAGGTCCTTAGCTTGACCACCGAAGTAGTAAGGGTGGAAATAGACATTTACACCATCGATGGTCTGAGACCCTTTTAGTAAGATTCCCTGATCATTAGCATAATACCACTTGCCTTTATGGGTAAAGTAACGACCTTTGACTAGGGCGCCAGAATCTTTATCGAAGAATTTTTCAGCCGGAGTATAGCTAGCATGATCCTTTTCAGTAATTAATCGTCCATCTTTAGTAATGAAATTACCTTTAACTTGAACACCAGTAATAGTGTCGAAATGGACTTGTACACCATCAATAGTTTGCTCTCCTTTTAGGATTTTACCTTCAGAACCAATATAATACCAAGCATCGTTGATTTGCACATAGTGATTCTTTCCTAAATCAGTCTTGGCACCGGAGTCTTTGTCGTAGAAGTAACCGTCTTCGTCAAATCCACCTTTAAGTTGTTTACCATTTTGAGGGTTGAAGTAAACGGCTACATTATTAATGATTTGAGCTCCTTTGAGGCGTTTACCTTTACTATTTACATAGTACCAATCTGATCCGACTCGTACATAGCTATTGGTTACAAGAGCTCCAGTGATACCATCATAGTATTTGCCATTCACAGCGAAGTCACCTTTTATCTGAGCTCCCTTTTGTTTGTCAAAGAAGTACTCGGTATTTTTGATAACGGCTAACCCTTTAACGGGCCTACCCTCATCGTCGATATAGTACGTTTTATCTTTGACTGTAATGAATTGATTATAAATTAATCCTCCAGTATCTTTATCGTGGAACCTGTCATTAGAGTCAAATGTTCCTTTTGCTTGTACACCATTGTTATCAAAATAGACATCAACACCATCAATTGTATGGTATCCTGTTAAGATTTTTCCGTCATTACCAACATAGTACCAATTTTCTTTGATTTGGACGTAACGGTTTTTACCAAGGTCAACGAGATTACCATCTTGATCATAGTACCGTCCTTCAGCAAAATTATCGAATATTTGCCAACCACCGTAATTGTTAGAGTAATTTCCTAATTCGTGGAAGTACACTTGCTTTCCATCAATGGTTTGAGGTCCGGTTAATGGTTGTCCTTGATTATCCAGATAATATCTCTCGTTTTGACCAGTATTACCATTATAGGCAATAACGTATTGATTTTTGACTAAGGCACCGGAATCCTTATCATAATAGCGGAAATTCTTACCTGAATAATCAGATATGAATCTGCCTTTGACTTGGACACCAGTGTTCTCGAAGTAAACATCCATACCATTAATCGTTTGTCTACCTGTTAAAATTGTGCCGTCATCTCCAGCATAGTAACAATATCCATTTAAGTGGAAGAAGCGGTTTGTTCCGAAATCAACTTGTTTACCTTTATCATCATAATAACGACCATTTTCGGCAAATTTATTAAAAACTTGTTCAGGTTCAAAATAATACAATGCCCCATTGATTTCTTTGACACCAGTAAACTTATAGCCGTTTTCATCAATGTAATAGGTTTTATCACCATACATATTCACAATACGATTGGTGACGAGCCAACCATTATTTTTGTCGTAAAAACGGTTATCAGCTGCAAAGTACCCTTTAACTTGTTTGCCATCAGTGTCAAAATATACATTCACGCCATCAATGGTTTGAGGTCCTTTTAAAATCTTGCCATCTTTACCAATGTAATACCAGTGTGTGTGAAGTTGGTAATAGCGATTGGTACCTAAATCAGTTCGTTTGCCTTCTTTATCATAATAATAGCCATCAGGACCAAATGCGTCTTTGATTTGTGCAGGTGAAAAGTAATACCAAGCACCTCCAATGTTTTTTTGACCTGTAACTCTATTACCATTTTCATCTACATAGAAGTCGTATATTGAATGAACAAAGCGATTAGTCACCAAGGCACCAGAATCCTTGTCATAATAATGCTCATCACTAGCAAAGTCACCCTTTACTTGGATACCATCATAATTACCAAAATAGACTTTAACACCGTCGATAGTTTGAGCACCTTTTAAAATCTTGCCATCATTTCCGATGTAGTACCACTTATTATGTAATTGAAAATAGTGATTAGTACCGAGGTCAGTCCGTCGACCATTTTCGTCATAATAACGACCTTCAGGGTCGAATGACTCTTTTAACTGGGCGCCAGAATCGTTAAAGTAAGTCCACTCTCCATTAATTTTTTGATGACCGATAAGCCTATACCCTTCTTTGTTTACATAGTAGGTGTTATAGCCATCATTGACATAACTGGACGTAACTAGAGCACCAGAATCTTTATCGTAAAAGTGTTGATCTAAGCCAAATCTTCCTTTTACTTGTCTACCTTTATAGTCAAAATAAACCTTAACACCATCGATAGTATGACCACCAATGTAGTCATCGCCATTTTCATTTCTATAATGCCAAAAACCATCATCGTCAGTGTAATACTCACCACCTGTAACATTTTCCACTCGAGAAGACCATGGTGGAGGTGGGTAAATACCTCTGTCGGTAACATCTATAGTACGGTCTTCATGAGATACAGTTTCTGAAGTTTTTTCTGTTACACTTGTTGCGACAGATGATTTAGATTCTGAATTTTGTGTTTCAGAGGCTGAAACAAATGTGCTTGAGACTTCAGAGCTTGGTTTTTCAGAAACTGTTTCTGTTGAAGCAACTTCTGAGGTAGCTGCTGGTGCTTCTGATACTGTAGCAGTCTCGCTAGAAGGGGTAGCAGGTGTATTTTCTGTAGGTTTAGCTGTGGCTTCACTAGTCGCTGGAGCCTCAACGTCAATAGCGCCTTCTTTGATGATGGTTTCAACAGTCGCTTCATTAACAGGGGTAGACTGTTCTTCAGCTGAAGCATAGTTAAGGCCAGCAAAACTCAATCCCAAAGCCAGTCCTGTCACTGCAATAGTTACCCAATGTTTTTTAACTTTGTGAAGTTTAAAATGTACTTTCTTTTCCATGATAATTCTCCTTTCATTGAAAGACAAATTGGAATTATATGTGTGAAATAAATATTATTCGTAAATATATTTAATAACCCTTCCATCACCGTTTTCATCGAAATGAACAAGCTCAGCTTTCACCTTGTAACGAATTGAGTGGTTAAAAGTAATGTCAACATTTTTAGCACGTTTTCCAGTTTTTGGGTAATAATAATGGTAGTAGTAGTCATTTCCCGCCCAAATTGTTCGCAATTCGTCGTAGCCTAGTCTACCATCATCGTGGAAATAGTAGTAATCATCTCCAATCTTTTGTTCTCCCTTGTAACATTTACCATCACTACCAACATAGTAACGATTACCGTCAACGTCAACGAATTTGTCACGTCCTAAGTCAACAAGTTCACCAGTATTCTTGTCATAGTAATAACCATCATCAGCAACAATACCTTTAGCTTGTTTACCATCTTTATCAAAGTAACCCTTCACATTATCGATAGTTTTGTGTCCAGTTACCTTTTGACTATTTTCATCGACGTAGTACCAACTATTAGAATATTTTTTACCAAAATATCTAGTAATTGCACCAGTTGAGGTGTCTGCTAGACTAGGGTATCTATCGAATTGAAATACTTGAACATAATTATGGTCGATAGGCTCATTACCTAGGTCGGTGATAAAATGCCAAGGTTTTATTTGAACATAACGTTTTGTGACTAAAGCTCCGGTGTCCTTATCGTGATATCTACCATCTGGTGCGAAATCCCCTTTTAACTGTGGTCCATCAGGGTAGAAGTAGTAGTCCTCACCGTTAATAGTCTGATAACCTGACACCTTGTAGCCACTATTATCTAGGTAGTAGCGGAATGTAGTTGAGATACCATTAGCACGCCATTCACGAGCGATTCTTACAGTACGTTCTCTGAAAGTATTTCTTGCTAAGTTACCTGTATGTTTATCGTAATATTTACCGTTTTTTGCGAAACCTCCTTTTACTTGCTCTCCATTTTCATCGAAGAATACTGTTTCACCATTAATAGTATGCTCCCCTTTTAAAGCGATTCCTTCGGAACCAAAATAGTAAAATGGTTTTGTATCATCGCTAAATCCATTGTGGTTAGAAGGAACGTATAAGTTCCTAGCTAGATGACCATTATCATTCATATAATGGATATTGTGGTAGTCATCATAGAACAGTCCATTTTTTTTGATATCATCTTTCTTTTCAGTAATGACACCTTCTTGATCTGAAATATAAAGTTTATCGTTCACTTCAAAAAGTGTTCCAATGACACGCTCACCATTATTTTTATCGTAGTAGTATTTGTTTCCTCCTTGTTTAATAAACTCTCCTTTAGATTGCTTTCCGTTTTGGTCAACATAATACCATTTACCATTTATCATAACTGATCGGTTGACACCTAAATTAACACGAGCACCGGTATCTTTATCATAATAGTAACCATCGTCTGCGAACTGGTCTTTGATTTGTTCACCATAGGCATTGAAATAAGTAGCAACACCATTTATTGTTTGGGGACCGTGAAGGAATTTTCCGTCATATCCTGCATAATAGGTGACTTTTCTAATTTTAGGGTTAAGATAGTCATTCTCTAGGTGATAGATAGTAACGTATTGATTTTTAACCATCATTCCTTGGTAGTCATAATAATAGCTGTTTTCAAAGTCATCGGTAACAATTTGGTTGCGATAGTTTAAAGCATATGGTACTTCAGAGAGTTTACCTTCATTATCAGATTTATAGGTCTTACCATCGATTTGAATAAGTGAGTTGATAACCATTTGTCCATTATGCAAATCATAGTAATGTTTTGGTAGACCTGAATTTGAGTAGCTAGCTTCACCTTTTAGTTGTCGACCATTACCGTCAAAACAAACATGATAACTATCAACAATTTGGTTTCCAATGAGTTTTTGACCATTTTCGTCGACATAATACCAGTTTCCATTGTCTTCTACATAAGCATTGGTAACAAGTTCACCACTATCCTTGTCATAGAAGTGTCCATTCGGAGCGAAGTGTCCTTTAACTTGGACTCCACTATCCTTAAAGTAAACTTTGACGTTATCAATGGTTTGTTCGCCAATGAGTTTATTGCCATCGGCGTTGTAGTAGTACCAGTTTCCTTTATCATCGCTGACATATTGGTTATGGAATTTAGAGTCACCTTGAATAGTGATATTTCCCTCTTTATCTGCGATATAATATATACCGTTTAACTCAAAGGAAGTGTCCTTGACTTTACGACCATTATCTTTGTCGAAGTAGTAGATTTTATTATCAATATTAATGAATTCGCCTTTAGCTTGATGTCCCTCTGGACGAGATGATTCATGGAAGTAGAGTTCAAAGCCATCAATAGTTTTAGGTCCAGTGATAGGAAATCCGTCTTTGTTGAAGTAATACCAACGACCTTCGTAGTCCATCATAAATTGATTTTTTGGATATTCTCTATTATTTTCTGAAGGAAGAGTATAGTAAATTGGGAACGGATAAGTTACAATGTTTAGTTTTTTATTGAGATAATCTGCCACCCCATCGTGGTCTGAATAAAATACATATGGCATAGACTTCCATAGACCCTTTTCGATGATAGGAAATTGTTTGTTTTTGGCTAAGGTCCCTTTGTCGTCAAAGTAGTAGCGTTTGTGGTCTAATTCCATTAGTCTATGAACAGCAACTTGGCCATTGTCATAGATGTAATAGTCATCACCTAAAATCGTCTGACGACCTTTCTTAAGTGTATTACCATTTTTATCGAAATAGTAACGTTCTAGTCCAGGCATTACATAATAGTTTGGTTCGATATAAGCAGGTTCATTGAAGTAAACAACTTTACTATAGTTTTCTTCTGGAATATAGTGGTTGTCTTTGAATGTAATAAAACAATCTGTTACTAGCTTGCCATCGTTTCCATCGTAAAAGTGTAGTTTGTCGTCAACTTTTCTAAGCTGCCCTTTTACCATAGTGCCATCATCGTTAAAGTAATATTGGAAACCGTTGATGTCTTTTGGTCCGGTAACCAGCCGCCCTTTTGCATCTACATAATAGGTAACACCATTTGCATCTGAAACGAAACTCTCTCTTTTATCTGTCTTTTTTGTGATACCTTCCGCTTCAACAGTGATGGTGAAATCGCCATCTTTTTGTGAGGTATCTAAAGTTGTTTTATCAGGAGTAGTACTTATGATGAGGTTTTCGTTGTTTGTAGGTGTATTTGTTGTACTTACCTCAGAATGTATAATTTCAGAATTAGCTGCTTCCGAACTAGCTGTGCTTGTCACTTCAGAGCTTGGTTTTTCAGAAACGGTTTCTGTTGAAGCCACTTCAGAGCTAGCTACTGGTGCTTCTGATACTGTGGCAGTTTCGCTCGAAGCGGTAGCAGGTGTGTTTTCTACAGGTTTAGCTGTGGCTTCACTAGTTGCTGGAGCCTCAACGTCAACAGCATCTTCTTTGATGATAGCTTCAACAGTTGCTTCATTAACAGGGGTAGTCTGTTCTTCAGCTGAAGCGTAGTTGAGAACTGCAAAACTCAATCCTAAAGCAAGTCCTGTCACTGCAATAGTTACCCAATGTTTTTTAACCTTGTGAAGTTTAAAATGTACTTTCTTTTCCATGATAATTCTCCTTTCATTTTAAATCTGTCATTTTAAGAAGGAGTATTTATAACTTCATTAACTAATGAGTGTTCCGTTACCATCCGCATCAAAATGATAGGTTTGCCCTTTGATAGTAATGTCAATATTTGACAAACGGGCACCTGAGTTGGCATCGTAGTAGTGGATTTTACCATCGACGGTGACTAGCTCTCCCTTGGCTTGTTTACCGTTACTATGGAAGTAGACTGGGACATTGTCAATAGTTTGTTCACCGGTCAAGGCGTACCAGTTTGGACCAAAGTAATACCAACTACCTTCCCATTCATGGTATTGATTTTTAAGAGCAGCGCCTGTAGCTTCATCCAGATAGTAGATGTGGCTGCTGTTAGGGATAGTATCACTGTAATACGCATAGATGAGCTCACCTCTACTTTGCATTCCGTAGTAGTATTTACGAGTAGGAAGTCCAAAGTAGTAGAGTTCGCCATCGATAACTTGAACTGAGACTAATTTGCCTCCCTTACCGTCTAGATAGTACCAGTGATTATCTTTGGTTCTGACGAAACCAGCTTTTGTGACCTTTTTACCATCAAATCCGATATAGTCTCCACTATCTGCGTAGTATGTGAATTCTCCGAAGCCTTGATGACCATCTCCAACGATAAGATTCACTTCTTCACCATGAACAATATGTGTTCCTGAGTAAACTTTTCTACCATCTGTACCAACATAATAGCGTTTGCCATCGACTTCGACGATTTGGTCTCGGACAGCAGCACCTGTGTCTTTGTCATAGAAATGATCAGCATTGGCAAAAACACCTTTGGCTTGGATACCATCTTTATCAAAATAGACCTCTACACCATCTATAGTTTGAGCACCAATTAATTTATCGCCCTTATCATTGACATAGTACCACTTGCCATCTTTTTCGACATAACGGTTGGTGACGAGGGCACCAGTATCTTTATCATAATAATGGCCGTTTGGCGCAAAGTCCCCTTTAACTTGGATACCATCATCATAGAAGTAGACATTTACAAAATCAACAGTTTGAGCACCGATTAAGAGGCGACCATCTTTATCGCTGTAGTACCAGTTGCCTTCGTCATCAGACCAATAACGATTGCTAATCAGTTGACCACTGTCTTTTTGGAAATAATAGGTATTACCATCAAGAATGACAAAGGTATCCTTGGCTTGAACCCCGTTAGGGTAGAAGTAGAGTGTGAAGTTATCAACAATTTGTTTACCAGTAAGTGCTTTACCATCTTGACCAAAGTAGTACCAATTACCCATTTTGTCAGAGGCAAAGGCATTGCGCGTGATTTGACCACTATCCTTAGCAAAATGATAGGTACTACCATCAATCTGACGGGTATCGTCTTTGACTTGTTTACCATCAGCATCAAAGTAAACGTCTACATAGTCAATAGTTTGTAGACCAGTAAGCGCCTTGCCATCCTTAACATAGTACCAGTTACCTTGGTCATCGCTAGTGTATTGACCACCTGTAACCACTGTTTTTTCGACTACTTCAGGGCTAGCACTTACGTCAGAATTTGCAGTTTCCGGGCTGGCTACTTCTGAACTAGCTGTGCTTGTCACTTCAGAGCTTGGTTTTTCAGAGACTGTTTCTGTTGAAGCAACTTCAGAGCTGGCCACTGGTGCTTCTGATACTGTGGCAGCTTCACTCGAAGCGGTAGTAGCTGTGTTTTCTGCAGGTTTAGCTGTGGCTTCACTAGTCGCTGGAGCCTCGACGTCAATAGCACCTTCTTTGATGATGGCTTCAACAGTTGCTTCATTAACAGGGGTAGGCTGCTCTTCAGCTGAAGCGTAGTTGAGTCCTGCAAAACTCAATCCCAAAGCCAGTCCTGTCACTGCAATAGTTACCCAATGTTTTTTAACTTTGTGAAGTTTAAAATGTACTTTCTTTTCCATGATAATTCTCCTTTCATTTTAAACTTTTTACATACTGCAAAATAAGGGCTGTCATGAGAGTTTATGAAAAGTGAGTATTGGGTAGAGTCCCTAAGGTTGTGGGGCAACCTTTTTTATGACAATCCTTATTTCTCCAAGTCTCCTCAGTTTTTGTATTATGAGACTGTTCAAGGCAAACATGAGTCCTGATGAAATGATTCTAGGAAAACGAGAGTCGTTTAGAATTTTCCTCCTTTCTAAGCACGGAAGATCTCGTTTATTTTGGATTTCTAAGACACAAAAAACTAGAGCTTACTAGTATGGGCGTCCCCTCTAGAGCTCTAGTTTGAAATGATGCTGTATTTTTAGAAATGAGCCCTAGTTTGATGGTTCAAAGTGACTCAGGAATGGTCATCCTACTATGATTCTTATTTAGGCATTAGGCAACTAATGTCAATCTTTTAGATAATCCCCCAAGTGTCCTTTAAAGCAAGATTAAAACGCTTACATGTTCACCTAGTTTCATTATAATCCTTTTTTAAGAATAAACAATAGAAACTAATAGAATTATCAAAAATGTTAAAGAAGTGACATGGTTTTATGTCAAATAAGGGGTTTTCAGAGATAGTGTCAGAGTTTAAGGGTGTATAGGAAAAAAAGAATCAACAAAAACCCTTTCAATGGTTATTGAAAGGGTTAATAATTAGATACTGCCAAAAGATTATCTAGAATTCCAAATCTTAAACGGAGACTTAAATCTCTGTAGATCTACCATTTTTATCAAAGGAATAAGTCTTACCATTAATAGTTCGAATAGTATTAGTTAGGAGTTCCCCAGTGTTTTCGTCAAAGTAACGTTTGCCATTGTAATCTAAAATAAATTGCCCTTTGACTTGTTTACCTTGTTCATCAAAGTAGTAGTGTTTGCCATCTATGATTTGATCAAAGACGAGTGCTTTGCCGTCAGCACCAAAGTAGTAGGTATTCCCCCGCCAGTTGATGAATTGATTCGTCACGGCAGCACCTGTGTCGGCATCGAAGTAATAATAAGCGTAAGGTTCTGATTTAACAACTTCAGTAGTATTTGCTGTCCAGTGTCGATCATAGTCTTCAGCCTCAGGACTAAGTACTTTGTCTTTAGCGAGATACCCTGAAGTGTAATAGATGGCTCTAAAATTTTCAAAATAGTAGAGTTTGCCATCAATATTTTGGAGATAAAGTAGCTTTTCGCTCTTGTCGTTAATGTAACACCAGTGTCCATTACCAACTTCGACGAGACCAGCTTTATAGACTGCAGCCCCTGTTTTCTTGTCATAATATGGCCCTGTACCAAAGAAATTAAAGTCCCCTCTTCGAGCTGAACCATTTTCTCTGAAATAATATTCCTTCCCATCTATGATTTTCTTACCAGTTAGAGGCTTGCCCTCGCTATCAAAATAGTACAAATCATCATCAATCTCTATGAATTGATTTCGAGGGACTGCATGTGGTGCACCGGTCTCTTTGTCATAATAGTAGCCATTGACAATTGTATTTCTGGCTTGTCGGTGAGTTTTTGGATTAAAGTAAACCTTAATCCCATTAATGGTGTGTTCACCTGAAAGAAGATTGCCTTGATCGTCAGCATAATACCAGTAGCCACCGTCAGTGAAGTAACCCCCTTTGATGAGGGCGCCATTATCTTTGTCATAGTAGTGAATCCCACTATCACTTACATCTCCTGACTCAGTAACAAACTTCCCTTTGACTTGCTTACCATTTGACTTATCAAAGTAGACATCGACACCATCAATAGTGTGCGCACCTTTGAGAATGATTCCGTCAGCATCAGCATAGTACCAATTATCATTAAAATTAAAGTATTGCTGTTTAAGGAGGGCGCCAGTATCTTTGTCATAGAATTTAACAGTATTTAGCCCATAATTTGGATTTTCTGCATTACCGTATTCGTTGATGAAAACTCCCTTGGCTTGTTTACCAGTGGTTGTATCAAAATAGACCTCAACACCATCAATAGTTTGTTGCCCTTTGAGAATAGTTCCTGTTGATCCAATATAGTACCAGTCATCATTCACTTGAACATAACGATTAGTGCCCAAATCTGTTTTGGCACCGGTATGTTGGTCGTAATAATAGCCATTCTCAGCAAAGTTACCCTTAACTTGTTTACCACGATAATCTTCGAAGTAAACATGGTCACCGTTGATAGTATGTTCACCTGTTACGGCTTTTCCTTCTTTATCAACATAATACCAATCTTGACCGACTTGGACATAGCTGTTAGTTACGGGGTCTCCGCTTCTAGCATCATAATATTTGCCATTAGATGCAAAGTCTCCCTTAACTTGGACGCCTGTAGTATCGTCAAAATAGTACTCTGTACCATCAATAACGGTAGCACCCTTGATAGCTTTGTTGTAGGTTCCGATGTAGTAGCTCTTATCACCTACTGTTACCAAACGATTAGTGACGAGGTCTCCATCGTTGATATCATGGAAATTATTATCGTCATCAAAGCCACCTTTGACTTGCTTACCATCCTTGTCGAAGTAGACTTGAGCGCCATTAATAACTTTACGACCTTTGACAAAAGCTCCGTCGCTACCAACATAGTACCAATTTCCTTTTATATTGACGTAGTGGTTAGTACCAAAATCTTTTAGGATACCATCTTGATCATAGTAGTGGCCAGTACTTGAAAAAACATCAAACAGTTGTCGACCGTCTTGAGGATCGAAGTAGACTTGTTTGCCTTCGATAGTTTGTTCTCCTAAGCTAGGCGTGCCTTCAGCGTTAAGGTAATAACGCTCTTTTCTTTGCGTTTGCTTATTGTAGGCTACAAGGTATTGGTTTGTGACTAAAGCACCATTGTCGTCACCATAGTAATATAACTTTTTAGGATTAGTAGCATCTTTTACAAAATGATTTCGAACCTGTTTACCACTTTCTTTTTCAAAATAGACTTTCTTTCCATCTATGGTCTGAGGCCCCTTGACGATAGCTCCATCACTTCCAGCATAGTACCAATCCTCTCCAATTTGGAAGTAGTTATTTGTGCCGAAATCTACCTGTTCACCTTTTTCATTATAGTATCGGTTGTCTCTCCCAAAGGCATTTTTGAGCATAGCCCCCGTACTGCCTGGCTGCCAATTATCATTGAAATAGACATGGACACCATTAATAACGTGAGGGCCCTTTAGGGCGTAGCCATTTTCATCAATATAGTAGGTGTCATCTTTGTAGGTGACATAGCTATTTGTGACCAAGGCTCCTTTTTCATTATCATAATATTTTCTATCTTCGGCAAATTCACCTCGGGCTTGGGCACCAGTTTTGTAGAAGTAGACCTTAATACCATCAACAGTCTGAGGGCCTACGAGGTCCTTTCCGTTAGCATCTCTATAGTGCCAGCGTCCGTAGTCTCCAAGATAGTATTCTCCACCAGTAATATTGGTTTCACTGGATGTAGCAGGAGTATTCGAATTAGCTTCACTTGTCGCTGTAGAAGTGGCAGTTGATGTTGAAGCAGTAGTGCTTGTAGTGTTTGGACTTTCGCTAGCAGCTTGACTCTGACTCCCTGCTTTTGAGGCTGAGTCACTAGTCGCTTCAGAAGTCGCAAGAAGAGAATTTGCTGTTTCTGTACTGTTTGATGAGACATTTTCAGTCGTAGAAGCAGCACTTGTTTCTGATAGGCCTACAGCACTTGAAGAATGAGTCTCGACCAAATCAGCAGTCGTTTCGACAGTCGCAGTCGTAACTGTTGTCGTATCGAGATTTGTAGGCTTATTTGTGGTGAGCTCTTCAGCAAAGACAGGTCTTGCAATTAAAGCAAAACTAGCTAAAGCAGTTGCACAAGATAGGGAAACAAGACGCTTTTTAGACGCCAATCTAAAGAAATTAGAATTCACTTTCATAACCTTCCTCCTTTTCTTAACTATTATTATAAATGTTATCATTTTTTAATCAAGAGATTATAAAAGATTTAGATAAAAAGAATGAATACCTTTACATTTTTAATGTTTTAAAGAGAGAAAAAACAAAATGAATTTGATCAAATAGTTCATGAGTTCTTATTTCAAAAACGAAAAAAGAAGTCGAAACCCGACTTCCTTTTATCTTTATATTTTTTAATTATCCGATAAGTTTACCGTTACCGTCAGCGTCAAATTGGTAGGTCTTACCTTTAATTGTGAGAATGGCGTTTGACACACGAGCGCCAGAGTTGGCATCGTAGTAGTGAGGAACACCGTTGACTTCGATAAGCTCACCTTTGGCCTGTTTACCAGATTTGTAAAGGTAAACCACTTGGTCATCAATAACAGCTTCACCAGATTCTGGGCGGATGGCATTACCATCGTCACCGAAGTAGTACCAATCACCTTGAAGGTAGATATAACGGTTCTTAACGGCTTCGCCAGTGTTTTCGTCGAAGTAGTAGCGCTGTGTTACCTTGTCATTAGTACCAACCCCATAGACAGGTGCGTATTTAGAGTTGTTAACAAAGGAGATAGCTTCCCCTTTAACTTGTTTCCCATATTGGATGTATTTTGATGCACCACTAGCAGTAAAGTAGTAGAGCTTGCCATCAATAGTTTGAAGGCCCATCACCTTGTCACCTTTGTCATCAAGGTAGAACCAGTCACCTAATTTACGTTGAACAAAGCCTTTGTGAGTGACCTTGTCGCCAGTTTGGCCGTCGTAGTAGTTGCCATCAGTAGATACTTCTGAGTAGTAGCCTGCAAAGTCACCCTTGATTTGGAAACCGTGGTAGCGATGGAAGAAAACTTCCTGTCCGTTAATGGTTTGTGCTCCTGTAACAGGTTTTCCGTCGTTGCCAAGGTAGTACCAGTTACCGTTGAATTCGACATAACGGTTAGTCCAAAGGTCACCAGAATCAACATCGTAGTAGCGGTCCAAGAAACCATTTGGTTTAGCTAGGCCCCCTTTAACTTGTTGACCATTATCACGGAAGTAGACGTTTTGACCATCAATGGTTTGTGCACCTTTGAGGTTTTCACCATTGGCATCTTTATAGTACCAATTGCCTTGGTCATCACTGTAGTAGTGACCAGTTGAGGCATTTGACTCAGTATTAGTGGCTTGGGCCTCAACTGCGTTTGTGGCTACAGCAGGTTGGTCAGGTGTTTGTTCTTGGCTAACAGTCACTTTAGTAAGAGTTGTGGCTGCGTCAGTGTTGACACTTGCTGCCTCTTCTGAAGTGTTAGCAGTCGCTTCTGTCGCTGGCGTGGCATCGATAACTTTTGTCTCAACGAGATCAGCTGTTGTTTCGACATTGACGGTTGTCGTAGCTCTAGTGTCGAGGTTGGCAGTGCTGTCAGCTGTAGCTTCCTCGGCAAGGGCAGGCTTAGCGATAAAGGCAAAGCCTGCAAGAGCAGTTGCGCATGAGAGCGCAAGAAGACGATGTTTGGACGTCTGTCCAGCAAAATTAGAATGTACTTTCATAATTTTCCTCCTTTTTCCTAGATCATATTATAACGTAATTTAATCGTGTTTCAATAGAATTTAAGACATTTATCCTAAAATAAGAAAAGGCTTACACAACTCTTTACTGGGAAAATTTTTCACAGTTTTTTCCTCCAACTGTTCTTAAACGCAAAAAAAATCCAGGACCTAAGTCCTGGATTTAGGAGATTATGAAAAAGAAAAGTTTTAGGATGGTTATAGTATATAAAGCAAAGCCTAAAGTTTTCTTAAAGTAGAGAAGAATTTATGAAAAATAGGTAAAAAGGAAGTTTGCAGTTGGTCGACTTCCTTTTCTTATCCCCAAATCCTAATAATTTTGTTGCTCTCATAATCAAAAGAAAGCGCTCTATCCATGTTATAATAGAAATTAAGCTATTTATTCAAAAAATTTTGTAAATACTTTTCAGTTTTCGTTGATGTTGATGAGGTATTGAATGAAAATGTTGTATCTGTAATATATATAAATTTGTCAGATTTACAAGAAAGCGAAGAGGTAGTGTAAAATAAGTTGTGTAAACACAAAAAGGAATAAATCCGTTATAGTAGAGTTGCGAAACATTACTAGAAAGAGATTTATTCCTATGACTCAGTTTACCACAGAACTACTTAACTTCCTAGCCCAAAAGCAAGATATTGATGAATTTTTCCCTTCTTCTCTTGAAACAGCTATGAATGATCTGCTTCAAGCAGAATTGTCTGCCTTTTTGGGGAGTGGAGCAAAGTTGAGGAAGAGATGTTAAAGGTGTGGAAAAAAACGGTTGAGACGGATAAATAATAGAGAAAACTAAGGAGGAATCATGCTAGAAGGTATCTTTAAATATTGTTCTGAAGATCTATCTGATGAAGATAAAAACAGTATATTGAATATGGATTTTAATCAGTCGATTGATCAAATACGTGCTCCTATAAACAATGCTGATCTTGAAGATATTTTATTGGATAAGAAAACATCTGATAATGGTGGTATTGTCGCCATGACAGGGTTTTATTATCAAATGATGGTTTCGGTTCTTTATTTAGGAGAAGTTTTTCAAGGTAAATGGGATGGAATGTTTCTAGATCACCATCAGGATATTGTGCTGTTTAATAATTCAGAGAAAATAGTCAAATTTATTCAAGTTAAAACAAAAAACAAGTCGTATTCAGCAGCTGATATTAAAATAGCTAAGAGTTGGATTCCTAAATTATTTATTACAGCATACAATATAGAACAATTGTCAGGATTTGATTTAAGGTTTGAAATAGTATCCAATTGTTTCTATCAAGATACAACAAGCTTTAATATCTCACCGTTTTACCCTAACTCGGATAATAAGAGTGATAAACCAATCAAGAAGTTAGTTTCTGAGAATTTTAATTTAAAACATATTGATGCTGAAGGTACAAAAGAAAGCTTATTAAATAAAGCATTTCAAAATTTCAATATGAAGCATTTCCTCCCTGAACAATTAGAATATAAGATAGCAACAAGTATTCCAAAAATTCTAGGGTTTGAGTTTAGTCAACTTTCAACTGAAATATTAAACCAAGTTATTGCTGAGTTTTTCAATGCTTGCTACGATCCCAAAGATGCTTCAATTCAATTGATTAAAGACGAAAAATTAAATAATTTAAGAGAATATATCAAGAAAAAATTAATAGATAATTTAACCAAGGAATATCATAGTAAATCTGATGAGAAAATCTTGACCCAATATTTTACCAAATTAGATAGTGATTATTCGAATTCAAAACTGAATTCAAATTTTATCAGTGAGTTTAAATTATTTGTGGATGGCTTTAGGGAAGAGTTAGAAAATATTTTGTCAGGTTGTGATTTAACAATGATGGGTATTATCAATTTGTATCTAAAATATAATAAAGGTATAGATGTAAAACTTGAAGAAAGTGATTGCGAAGATCATTTTAATGACTTACTATCATTATTACTTTTTCTAAAGATTTCTATTGAAGAGAATTTAATGATTAAAGAAAAAAATCGGCACATTCTATCGGTAGAGTTAGATAGACTCCTTTTTTTAATTTTAGGGAATAATGATGATATGAGAGATTCTTTTGAAGTTATTGAGAACTTCAAAGACTTGTTTCCAAGATTAGATAATTCAGAAAAACTGAGAATAGCAAATTCTAGAGATGTTTCTATAATTGTTTCAGGTCAATTTGATAATGATAATAGTGATCAGCACACTGAATTAAAAAAAGAAGAACTTGATTTTTCTTTAAATCCTAGCATAAATAATTCTAAATTAGATGAATTGAATGCTAATAATATTACAGATGTTCAGCTACCAATTAATATTTTATATGCACATCGTGATAATATAAATGCAGTAAATAAAACTAGAAAACAATACAATAATCTTAAAGAGATGAAAAAAAAGATTGATAAGGAGTTGAAGTTAAATGCCACTAGTTGAGGAGTTAGTAACTCATATTAATAACGCTCAATACAAAGATGTAACCATTCAGAGGATAGAGTATCGTACTTTTTATAATGAGGTAAATGGAAATTTACTAATTATTTATAATGAACAAATTAGACAAAATCATTTGTTAAGAGAGGAAATCAATAATATAGCGAAAAATATTAGAGAAGTTATCAAGAAATATACGAAATATAATTTATGGAATATGTATTTTTTAATTGTGGTTAATAAAAACTCGTATAATGAAAAGTATTATTACATAGAAAGAGATGTAAGGAATCTCAGAAAGTATGTTATTCAAACTGAAATGGATATTTTAAGGCTACCATTTCTGGATATACCAAATAGTAACAAGGAAGCGAAGCAAGTAGAAGCAAGTTTATACTTTACTAGCGAAAAAATTAATGAATTGTATGTAAGTATAAAAAATAAAGGTGGCGAGCAAAAAAAATTAACTAATGCTGAAATAAATAAAATTTTGGAAGAAATAAATTTTTTAGAAGGTAGAGTACATGACTAGATTAGAGCAAGTAACAATAAGAAATTTTAGAAATTTCCAAGGAGAGCATAAGTTTGACTTCACTAAAGATATTACTATATTTTTAGGTGATAATGGAAACGGAAAAAGTTCGATTTTTGATGCTATTCAATGGTGTATATTAGGTGAAATTGATAGAATTAATGAAAAACGTTCTGAATCGTTAAAGTATATATTAATAAACAACGATTCTGATGACTGTTTTGTTGAAATACTTTTTTCAAATAAACTAAAGCTTAAAAGATCAGTTTCACGGAATAGCAATATAACTGTTAAGTGCCAAGATGGAAATGGTAAGATTGTAAGAGGTGAGGAAAATGTGAGACATTGTCTCAATAAAGCGTTTGGAGATGTTCAGAATAGGAATTTTGATTTTCAGGAAGCTTTGAAATCCTCTTTGCTTGCTCAAGATCAGGTATTGAATTTTATTGCAAGTGATACTCCAACTCAACGATACAACGTCCTTTCTTCGATACTAGGAATGGAAGAAATAACAAATATAAAACAAAACTTAGAAACCGTTAGGAGAGTAATAGAAAAGAAAATTAATGAAGAAGACAGAATTGAGAAACAAATCAGAGAAGAAATCAAAAATCAGAAATTAAGACTCGAAACGAAATATAATATAGCTAATATAAATATAGAAGTTGCTAATGCATTCAATTTTGAAGATAAACAAAATGAAAAGGACAATCTTGTAAAAAGCAAAAGTCAAATAGAAGATAAACTAAATAGATTTCATTCATTGCAAAAAATGATTGATGAAGATGTCGGAAATCTAAGTAGACTAACAGAGAAGATAAAAGAATTAAATAGTGATTTAATAAGTGCTCAGAGTGAAAAAGATAGGATAATAAAAGAGCTTGCTTTAAATGAAAATAGTATTAAGCAAAACGGAAAGAATATTAAACGAGTAGAGCAAGAAATGCAAATTCTATCTCAAAATGTAGAGAAGGGGAGGGAACTGAAAAAAATAGAGAACCAATTGGCAAGTCCTGAACTCTATGAATTATCGTTTGAACTCGAAGAAATTATTCAAAAAAAAGTTTCTAATTTTGAACGTTTACTAGATAAATATCAATATGCTTTGTCAAATATTGCTGAATATAATCAATTATTGCAAAATAGGGGAAGTATTCCAAAGTCTATTGATGAATTTAAACAAAAAATTAAACAGATAGAACTTGAAATAACTACTCAACAAAATTATATTACAAACTTGAATTCTGAACTACTTTCAAATGATTCAGACAATGATATTAATTTGTTAATTGGAATGATTCGTGAAGCCTCTAGATTTGTAAATAGTCACAGAGAATTTGAAAATAATTGTCCAGTGTGCAACCAGAGTGTTGTAAATATTTCTGAACACTTTGACAGCAGGATCGCATACTTGCTTCAGAAAAGCAAAATTACTGCTGAGAGAATTGATAAACATAAAAGGCAGACACGAGAACTTGAAGAACAAGTTAATAACAAACAGAAAGAGATTGGGCAACTTCAATTTACTATATCAGACTTAGAAAATCAATACAGTGAAATTCAGAGAAGACTTCAAAGTCTAGAAGGTCACTCTCTATATGTAAAAGAATACTTTGGTTTAGATCATTCTCAAATAGATTTAAGTATAAATAATCTAAAATATAATATTGAGAAGCGACAACAATATTTGGCGTTGAAAAATAAAAAAGGTCAAATTGAGCAGCAATTAGAAGAACATTCTGATGTAAGATTTTCTGGCTTAAATTTAGAGCAATTACTTAAAAAGAATAGTGCTCTCACTAAAAAGAATGACGAGCTATCGACTCTTGAGGAAGAGTTGAAGTTAAAAATTGAGAAGCAAAAAATAACTTTGGACTCTCTTAAACGAATGGATGAACTGATTAGTGAAATTTCCAAAGAGTATAGATTTGCTGACAATGATAATCCTTCGATAATTTTGACGGACTTAATAAATGATAAAGCTAAACAAATAGCTATATTATCACAAGAGTTAGTAAATCATACAAGCATTATTGAGTACAATACTATAAAAGATGATTTACTTGATAAAGAAGAGTCATTACATCGTGTTCAGAAGATAAAAGAAAATCTCGATAATAAGTTTAAAATAGTTGACGACGAAATTAATCGTATTAATGATGGATTTAGTTTTTCTAAGATAGTTAATAGCAATAAATCCGTAATTCAAAAATATTTTAACTACCTTAATCCAAATGTAACTACCTATAGAAATCTTTATTTTAATATAGATGACATTAAAAATACATTAGATATTGAAATAGTAAATAATGATCGATCTGTCAATGTTGCAAATATCCTAAGTTCTGGACAGCTTAATGTTTTGGCAATTTCAATTTTTATTGCAAAGAATATCGGCCGAAATAATTCAGTAATTGATTTTATTGCTATAGATGACCCTATTCAAAATATGGATGATATTAATCAATTTTCGATGATTGATGTTTTGGGACAATTGAATAAACAACTTATTTTTACAACACATGATGCAAAATATGTAAACCTTTTTTTGAAGAAAAATGAGCTGCGGCTGAATAATATTTCTGTTTATTATTTAGATGTTGAAGAAGGTAGTTATGAAAATATATTAAAAAATAACTAAGGCAATAATATTTATCCTATGAAATAAATATTCGTTATAGCTATTATTTCTTGCCAATCACCTTTTACCAGAATCAACAGGGATCTTGGCACGTAGAAGGTATTATAGGTAGTCTGGAGGGAAAAAATGACTAATACAACATCAAGTCTTGCCGTATTATACCCGTCTGTGTTAAACAACCAGCATCCAGTGCTACTCTCGAATTTACAAGAAAGTGAGGGTTGAGCCTGTGAAGAAGAATTTGAAGATTAACGAGAAATAGGTTTTGGCGATAGGACGGGCGCTCTGTTTCTGATTAATAGTGGTATTTATCACTATAGTAAATATTTAGTAAAAAACTCTAGGTATATCTCTAAGTTGCTTAGAGTTTTTTGCTACTTTTGATTTTGAGAGAAAAAATATTTTCAAATAGCTTTCTAAAAGCATCGAAAGTCATGCTAGACAGACTTTAAAGCGTTTACGCAAGTTGTTTGGCTTGCTTTTTTATTTTCTAAAATTATAAATATAGCGTAAGTAAATAATGAGGTTGACGTAAAATATTCGCCATATGGGGCTTACTTCGGTTATAAATAGCGCTCATTCATTCTAATGTATGAGGGATAGAAACAGTTGAAAGCGAGGATTTCTTTGTCATTTGACAAAATATAAGAGATTTTTTAAAAAAGCTTTCCAAGATAAAAAGGTATTGCTTACATAGCTTTACCTTGCTTTTTCCTGAGAAATATGACTAGAAGGTTAGCCTTATGAGACTAGGGTTATGCGACTGTAATTGTATTCGTTTCCAATATCCCTTATCATAGTATGTAGAAATAAGTTATATTGAAAGGTGTATGTTATGGAAAAGAAAGTTGGATTTAAGTTGCACAAGGTCAAGAAAAATTGGGTGACAATTGGAGTTAGTACGCTGTCGATGGTTGCACTTGCGGGTGGTGCCCTATTAGCAGACCAATCGGCACAAGCAGACGAAGTGTCACTTCCTAATGGTGACGGTTTTGAACAAACAGATGCAGGCATTGAGTCAAGTGCTTCATTGATTAATGAAAGCTATTCGCCAACCTTGACAGAAGAAGCTGGCCATTTGTCAGCAGTGTCATCTAACTATGGCAGTCAAACAAGCTCAGGCTACGAGTCTTCATCATCTGCCTCAACAGGTGGCTCGTCACAGACTGTAGTTGGTGGTGGATCTGGTCAAGTGAGTTCATCACAAACTTCACAAGTCGTAGGAACACAAAGCTCTAATTCATCACAAACGGGTTCTGCTTACCAATCAAGTAGCAGCTCAGCATCAGTAAGTGCTAGTGCGTCAAGTTCGTCAAGCTCATCAAGCTCAGCTTGGTATTCTTACTCGTCTTCATCATCATGGTCATCATCATCGTCAGCTAGCGGTTTTGCGACAATTACGACGAGTTCGTCTGACTTAAACGGTATTCATTGGAATGGTGGTCGAAATACGACGATCACCATCACGGCCTCAGGAACGACGCCGAATGTTACTATCGTTTCGAATTCTAATAAACTGTTTCCAAACCTGACAGTTGGTCATTCGAATGGTTCAAATGCTAATGTCACTATCATTTCACAAGGTAACCAGCAAAATAACTCAGGTTACCAAATCATCACAGGTGAGACTAAACCAAGTGTTGATTCGAACAATGCCAAGTCTTCATTTGTCCGTGTAGGTGAAAATCAATGGTACTATTACGATCAATATGGTCAAAAGGTCAAAGGCGAAAAGGTTATCGATGGAAAGGCTTATTACTTCCTTGAAAATGGTCTTCAAGCTCGCGACTCACTTGTTAAAGGTAGTGATGGTTACACCTATTACTACGATAAAAATGGTGTGAAAGCTATCAATGGCTTCTACGATTTTGCAGGTTACCGTAAGGATGTACGCTATTTCGATTGTTACGGCCACATGGCTACTGGTCTCATTGAAATGGGTAGCACAACCTTCTACTTTGATACACAAACAGGTATCCAAGCTAAAGACAAATTTATTCGCTTCTCAGATGGCCGTATCCGTTACTTCATCCCTGATACTGGTAATATGGCTGTAAATACCTTTGTTCAAAATAAAGAAAACCAAGCTTGGTACTACCTTGATGAACATGGTTACGCTGTGACAGGAAAACGTATCATCAATGGTAAAGAATACTGCTTTGACTCAGAAGGCCGTCAAATCAAAGGTCAGATGATGCAACAAGGCAACAAGCAATACTACATTTCTGCCCAAACAGGTGAAATGGCTGTGTCACGCTTTATCTTTCAAAATAACAACTGGTATTATGCGGATGCTTTTGGTTGCCTCGTTCAAGGTGCAAAAGTGATTGATGGTAAACTCTATTACTTCAACAAAGACCATAGCCAGCTAAAAGGTGGCTGGGCTGAAGGACGTTACTATGATGCCGTTACTGGTCAAGCAGTCATCAACCAATTCATTCAAATGGCGGCTAACCAATGGGCGTACCTTAACCAAGATGGTCATAAAGTGACAGGTCTTCAAAATATTAACAATAAAGTTTACTACTTTGGTAGCAATGGTGCTCAAGTCAAAGGTAAATTGCTCACTGTCCAAGGTAAGAAATGTTACTTTGATGCCCACACTGGTGAGCAAGTGGTAAACCGCTTTGTCGAAGCTGGACGTGGTTGCTGGTATTACTTCAACGCAGCAGGTCAAGCAGTGACTGGAAAACAGGTTATCAATGGCAAACAGCTTTACTTTGACGGTTCAGGTCGTCAAGTTAAAGGACGTTATGTTTATGTTGGTGGTAAACGCCTCTTCTGCGATGCCAAAACTGGTGAATTGAGACAGCGTCGTTAATTAATATGTACTTTAAAATCTAGAGCGAATTTTTCCTTTTCCTATATAAATTACTATTATTATTTTCCTATCAGAACTCTAGATGATTAAATAAACGAAAAAGCCAGCATTAGCTGGTTTTTTGAGTTGTTTTAGAGAAACTGTCAGTGTACACCCAGATGCTTTTTCATGCTTAAATCCTAATAATTTTGTCCCTCTCATATTCGCAAGGAGGAGCTATAGCCGTGTTATAATGGGTATTATATTTGCATGTAGGAAAAGAGAGTTAGAGGTAGTTATGGGGAAGTTTATTCTTAGGCGAAAAGATTTGAGAAAGTTGGTTGCAATCAGTACGATTTTATTAACTGTGGCTTGCTTCCTGACTTATTATATTAATTCTCATCAAACAAAAGCAAATCACTCAGAGGAGCATTCTTCAAAAGTTGAGTACGATATAACTGAAGATTCGTTAAAGGATAGTAAACCTGTAGTTTTTGGAGATAAAAATCAATTTGTCCTGGCCCCTTCAAAGGCACATGTTACTCAAAATTATATCGTTGATCTCAGATTTGTATCCTATAAGGGAAAAGATGTTACGGTTCAAAAGACTGATGGCTCTGAATATATCTTAGTCACCCTTGATCTCAATGATAACTTTAAGCGTAAGGAATATGACCTTTATAAGGCAACAGAGACTTATAAAAAAGATGCTAAAATCTGGAAAGTCTTTGATTATTTAACCTATGAAGGGAAGGACCTAGCCATTATTGCCTTGGTTAAGGATGATGTTCATTACACAATTGATGAGTATGTTGGAGTTGATTTATCAAATGGGAAAGTTGAAGCTTTACCAGAAGAATTAAGTAATTTTTATAATGATCCTAACAGAAATCATAGGAATTATAATGATTATTATTCTGATGTCATTTGGGACACTTCGCTGAATAGTACATCTGAGTTGTACGAACTCTCGGTCCTCTCTATGATATGGTTCCATAAAGGTGATAGTGGTGTTGGCAGTAGTAATAAAGCAAAAACATTAAATCTTTTTACGGATTATCCTGATTTTTGGAATAAAATATATGGAGATGTGTCTTACAGTATCTATCCTCGTCCGGAGTCTGTCAGTGCGGAGGAGTGGCTTAATGAAACACTTCATTGGTTAGCTCCAGCAGGTGGTGAAGGTTTAACGGTTTATGCAGTTAAAGATGGGAAAAAGACAGATTATCCCATTAAAAGTTACGCTGACTTAGAGGCATGGAAAGCATCGCAACCAACTGAGTAAAAAGTGGTCTAACTATTTAACTATTCCAATTTGAGGTAAAGTATGAAAAAGAAAAACATCATCTTAATTTTAGTAGCAATAGCAATCACGGCTGGTCTTTTCTTCTTTCTGAGAAGTAAGAGTGGTGCGACAAGTGAGGAAGATATTCGTAGCTATCCAGAACCAGAATTCTCTCTTCAACTAAGTGGAGATAATAAAGAATATGTTTTAGTAAATTATAAAAAATCATCTGAGAGTTCTGGTGTAATAGGGGTTACAAAGGACTATTTAGTGAGTGACAGTTCTGATACTAATGATGTGAATAACATTCAGAATTATGCTTCTTATAATCTATATTTATATGATTTAAATAGTAAAGATTTTAAAAAGTCGAAGATAGACCTTTTAAGCATTGTAAAACAATACAAATTAAAAGGCCAGTTGTCAGAGATTACTACTGTGGTAATGGAAGGCAAAGATTATTTATTTTTTAAAGTTGACTACACTCCATATCTTTTTGACCTTAAACAAAAGAAGATTACAGCTGCACCTGAAACAATACTGGATAGAAATGCACTGAAAAAAGATTCTTCTGTAGATTTTGCATTTATTGTAGATTTAGACAATATCCTGTTCAAGAAATATGGAGTTTTGGAGAATGAAAAATACCATTCATTTATTTTAGGTGTCAATAGTGAGGAAAAGAAACCAGAATTATCTCAATTAAACATAAAAAAAGAATATCCTGAAATTGTAAAAACCCTAGAAAATGAAGGCAATGTCTACACGAGATATGATTCAGTTGATTCCGAGCAGTGGTTTAACACCCTCATTCACTGGTTTGCACCAAAGGGTCAGGATGTAATGGATCTTTACGTCACAGATAAAACGACAGGTGAAAAAACACAAATAAAGAGTTTCGCAGACTACCAAACATGGAAAGCATCGCAACCTACGGAGTAGAGGGTGTTCAATAGAGGAAGTTTATTAGGTATCAGATTGAAGACACACTAAAGGAGAGAAATTATGGTTATTTTGGCTTGGATTATCATTGTCATATTATTTCTTTTAATTTCGAATTATTACATTTATAAAACAGATTCCAGAACACGAAAAAAAGCATTCCTCTATGCAATTATTAAAACCATAGGTGCATTTTTCACTAATAGGTGGTAGTAGATGGAAAATGAGTAAAAAATAGCAATCAAGAGTTTTGTGGGCTACTAAATATGGAAAGCATCGCAACCTCCTAACCCATAAACCACGCATACTTTCGCAGGATTTTGCTAGTCCCCGTAACCAAACCTTCTCTTTCATCTTAGAAATGAAGGTTTTTTTATTTAAAAATAAATTAATATTGTTGGATGATTCTATCGTCTAAAAAAGTCTAAATCCTAACGATTTTAGTTGGTTTTATGTTATCCTTAGTGCATTTGTTCACAAGGGGTATTTATTAGGCAGATTATTAAAGGACGTTTTCTGAGAAAACGAAGGTAGATACATTAAGCTGACATTATAGTTGTGTAATTGTATTCCCTTGTCAAATAGCTTATGATAGAAATAATATAAGGGAAAAAGGTATATAATATGGAACAAAAAGTACGCTTTAAAATGCATAAAGTGAAGAAGAATTGGGTGACAATTGGGGTAACAGCACTCTCAATGGTTACTGTTGCTGGTGGAACTTTGTTGGCGGATCAACAGGTTCAGGCCGATGAACAAAATCCTGCGAATCAGTCGGGTGATAGCAGTCAGGATTTGCTTCAAGAAACACCTGCCACAACGAATGATGTGGCAACTACAGTGGCACCAACTATCACAGCAGATGCCAATACTGCTAGTGTCAATATCCCTGTCGCAGACGCCACTAGCACGACAACAGCTGTTACAGATAGGGCAGCAGCACCTACCACAAACGCAGCGACAGTTGACACCAACTCAGATCAAGCAGCACCAAGTACAAATGTACAACCAGCTGCAACTGATACGAATGCTACAACTACAGATACAACTAACAATACTACAACAGCCACTACAGACCGTGCAGCAACAACGGATACGGAAAATACAGAAGCCCATACACGTAGTCGTCGTGCCTTGGTAGAAACTCGTGAAGCCAACACCAACACATCGACTGGTATCCAATGGATTAACGGCAAACAATACTATGTCAATAGTGACGGTAGTGTACGTAAAAACTTCGTTTTTGAGCAAGATGGTAAGTCTTATTACTTTGATGCTGAAACAGGGGCACTTGCGACTAAGTCTCAGGATGAATTTTCAACAGAACCTATCAAGGCAACCGTAGATTTTTCATCTGGAAACCAGCTCTACAAAAACGATGACAAGTCTTTGGACCAACTCGACACCTTCATCACAGCGGATGCTTGGTACCGTCCAAAGAGCATTCTCAAGGATGGTAAGACTTGGACAGCTTCAACTGAAGCGGACAAACGTCCTCTATTGATGGTTTGGTGGCCTGACAAGTCTACTCAGGTCAACTACCTTAACTACATGCAAAATCAAGGTCTTGGTGCGGGATCATTTTCAACCAACTCTAGCCAGGAAAGTCTAAATCTAGCTGCTAAAGCGGTTCAGACTAAGATTGAAGAACGTATTGCGCGTGAAGGCAATACCAACTGGTTGCGTACAAGTATTGATCAGTTTATCAAGACTCAGCCAGGTTGGAATAGTAGCACTGAAAATAGTTCATATGACCACTTACAAGGCGGACAGTTGCTCTTTAACAACAGTAAGGGTGATACTGGTAACCGTACTAGCTACGCCAACTCTGACTATCGTTTGCTTAACCGCACACCGACTAATCAGACGGGTACACGTAAGTACTTCAAGGACAATTCTATCGGTGGTCTTGAGTTCTTGCTTGCCAACGATATTGATAACTCAAACCCAGCTGTTCAGGCGGAGCAACTTAACTGGCTCCACTTTATGATGAATATCGGAAGTATCATGGCCAATGACCCAACAGCCAACTTTGACGGTTTGCGTGTCGATGCCTTGGACAATGTGGATGCTGACCTTCTCCAAATCGCTTCTGATTACTTCAAAGCAGCCTATGGGGTTGACAAGTCTGAAGCTAATGCGATCAAACACTTGTCATACTTGGAAGCTTGGTCTGCCAACGACCCATATTACAACAAGGACAATAAGGGGGCACAACTGCCGATTGATAATGCCCTTCGTAATGCCCTTACCAACCTTTTGATGCGAGATAAAAATACACGTATGCAGCTTGGGGACATGACTGCTTTTATGAATAGTAGTTTGAATCCACGTGGTGCTAACGATAAAAACGGTGAGCGTATGGCCAACTATATTTTCACCCGTGCCCACGATACTGAAGCGCAAACCATTATCCAACGTATCATCCGTGATCGTATCAACCCAAATCTGTTTGGTTACAATTTCACCCGTGATGAAATCAAGAAGGCCTTCGAGATTTACAATGCGGATATCAATACAGCTCACAAGACTTATGCGTCATACAACTTGCCATCTGTCTATGCCCTCATGTTGACCAACAAGGACTCTGTAACACGTGTTTATTATGGAGACCTCTACCGTGAGGATGGTCACTACATGGCCAAGAAGACGCCTTACTTTGATGCTATCGACACCCTCTTGCGTGCCCGCATCAAGTATGTGGCTGGTGGTCAAGATATGGAAGTGAAGAAAGTCGGAAATGATGGACTCTTGACATCTGTTCGTTATGGTAAAGGTGCCAATAACAGAACTGATTTGGGAACTTCTGAAACCCGTACGCAAGGGATGGGTGTCATCATGACCAACAACTATGATTTCCGTTTGGGCAGCAATGAAACCGTAACGATGAACATGGGTAGAGCTCACCGCAATCAGCTTTATCGCCCATTGCTTTTGACGACAAAGGATGGTATAGCAACCTACCTCAACGATTCTGATGTGCCTAAAAACCTTCTTAAACGCACTGACTGGAATGGGAACTTGACCTTCAATGCCAACGATGTTTTTGGTGTAGAAAATGTCCAAGTCTCAGGTTACCTCGGTGTCTGGGTACCAGTCGGAGCTAAGGAAAACCAAGACGCACGTACACAGCCAAGTAACCGTGCGAATAGTGATGGCCAAGTTTACAAGTCTTCAGCAGCCCTTGATTCGCAAGTCATGTATGAAGCCTTCTCAAACTTCCAAGCTTTTGCGGACGATCAGCCAGAACTCTACATGAACCGTGTCTTGGCTAAGAACACTAATTTGCTCAAAGCTTGGGGTGTTACGTCTGTTGGACTTCCACCACAGTACGTTTCAAGTAAGGATGGTACCTTCCTTGATTCAACAATTGACAATGGTTATGCTTTTGATGACCGTTATGACATGGCCTTGAGTCAAAATAACAAGTATGGCTCACTTGAGGACCTCCTTAATGTCCTTCGTGCCCTCCACAAAGATGGTATTCAAGCCATTGCTGACTGGGTGCCAGACCAAATTTATAACCTTCCAGGAAAAGAAGTAGTTAATGCCACACGTGTTAACGGCTACGGTTATCACCAACAAGGTTATCAAATTGTGGACCAAGCCTATGTGGCAAATACCCGTACAGATGGTACAGACTATCAAGGTAAATATGGTGGTGCCTTCCTTGATGAGCTGAAAGCTAAGTCCCCATCTATTTTCAACCGTGTGCAAATCTCAAATGGTAAGCAATTGCCTACGAATGAAAAGATTACCAAATGGTCTGCTAAGTACTTCAACGGAACTAACATCCTTGGACGAGGTATCAATTATGTCCTTCGTGATGACAAGACCAACCAGTACTTTAATACTTCAGCCAACGGCCAACTCTTGCCAACACCACTTCGTGACACAGGTGCCATCACAAGCACTCAAGTCTTCCAACGTCGTGGACAAGATGTTTACTTCCTTCGTGATAACCAAGTCATCAAGAATGAATTTGTTCAAGACGGTAACGGTAACTGGTATTACTTCGGTGCTGACGGTAAGATGACCAAGGGTGCTCAAAACATCAATAGCAAGGATTACTATTTCTTTGATAATGGTGTTCAATTGCGTAATGCCCTGCGTCGGGCTAACAACGGCTATACTTACTATTACGGTCTAGACGGTGCCATGGTTAAGAATGCCTTCGTTGATTTTGATGACAAACATAAGCAGGTTCGTGCCTTTACGACTCAAGGAACAATGGTAGTAGGTAACCTTCATTGGAGTGGTCACCATTTCTACTTTGACCGTGAAACTGGTCTTCAGGCTAAGGATCGCATTGTCCGTACCGATGATGGCAAATTGCATTACTATGCTGCCCAAACAGGTGATATGGGACGCAATGTCTTTGCGACTGATAGCAGCACAGGCAAGCGTTATTACTTCGATGCTGATGGTAACACTGTGACAGGCTCACGCGTCATTGACGGTAAGACTTATTACTTTAACCAAGATGGTAGTGTCGGTACGGCCTACAGCAACCGAGCTGATTCTATTATCTTTGAAAATGGTAAGGCGCGTTATATCACACCAGCAGGCGAAATTGGACGCAGCATCTTTGTCTATAACCCAGCAACTAAGGCTTGGAACTACTTTGATAAAGAGGGGAATCGTGTCACTGGACGTCAATACATTGATGGTCACCTCTATTACTTCAAGGAAGATGGTAGCCAAGCTAAGGGTGAAATTATCGAGGAAAACGGCATTAAGTATTACTATGAGCCAGAATCAGGTATTCTTGCTAGCGGACGCTACCTCCAAGTTGGTGATGACCAGTGGATGTACTTCAAACAAGACGGTTCACTGGCTATCGGCCAAGTTCGTGCTGATCATGGATACCTTAAGTACTTTGATAAAAATGGTATCCAAGTCAAGGGTAAAACCATTGTTGAAGATGGTAAGACTTATTACTATGATGCCAACAGTGGAGCTCTTGTAACAAGCAGCTTTGCTGAGATTGCACCAAACCAATGGTCTTACTTCAATACTGATGGCCAAGCCCTTAAAGGTAAGTGGACTATCAATGGCAAGGAATACTACTTTGACCAAAATGGGATCCAATACAAGGGCAAAGCCGTTAAGGTCGGCAGTCGTTACAAGTACTATGACGAAAACGACGGTCAACCTGTAACCAACCGCTTTGCTCAAATCGAGCCAAACGTTTGGGCTTATTTCGGAGCTGATGGCTATGCCGTGACAGGGGAACAAGTCATCAATGGCCAACACCTTTACTTTGACCAATCAGGTCGCCAAGTTAAAGGTGCCTACGTCACAGTCAATGGCCAACGTCGTTACTACGATGCCAACACTGGCGAATATATCCCAGGAAGATAAGCAGTAGTAGCCCCAGTGACTGCTCAGAGAACACACAGACGAGAATGAGGGAAAATTCTCAAGAAAAAAAGATCGTGAAAACGGTCTTTTTTTGTATCTCTATTTCGATTTTTTCGAAATAGTCTTGACAGTAGTCTATGAAAAGCGTAGAATCTATTTCGAAAAGTATAGAAATAGGTATTCTGACCTAAGTCGTATTGATGCTCCGTTTCAATGAAAGGATAAATCAATGGAAACATTCCTTTTTATGGCAATTCTTACCATGTTGGTTATCGCCGTCATTAGTTTTATCGTTCTGAAGAAAAGATGGCAATTTTCAATCAAGCTCTTTTTAGGCGGTCTGATTGGTTTTGCCTTACCTGTCATGATGATTGAAGGACCTATTAACTCCCTAGTTCTTTCAAGCTTTGGTCACTCTTCTAAATGGTTCACCATTATTTATGGAGGGCTTATGGCTGGCCTTGTTGAAGAAACAACTCGCTATTTGGTTTTTAAGGTACTTGCAAAGAAAAGAAGTTTGATGACGTCTGATATTGTAGCCTACGGTTTTGGACATGGTCTTAGTGAATTTATCTTCCTTGGAGTGATGGGCTTACTCACTAACATCATTGTTTTGCAGGCCATCCATTCAGGTCAGGCCAGTCAGTTACCTTCACTTCTTGTAAGTCAGGTCAACCAATTAACGGGCTTAGCTGTGCTTATGTCTCTCTTTGAAAGACTAGTTGCCTTGGTGTTACAAGTCTTGCTTACAGCTTGGGATTTTCTAGCAGTCACTAAGCATAAGCTTTCATTCTATTTCTGGGCGATTATACTCCATGCTGCCATTGATTTTTTGGCAGGTGCTTATCAGCTAGGGATAGTCAGCAATCTCTTACTAATCGAACTTATTTTAGCTATTTATGTGTTAGGTATTGGACTTCTGACACGTCGGATTTGGAGAAAGGAGGAAACTCATGGGCTTATCTGAAACCTTAAAAGCCATCTCTGCCCCTGTGAGGAGAGAAATTTTAGACTATCTAAAGTCTGGACCAAAGTCCGCTGGTGAAATCAGCCAGCAGTTTGACTTGGCTCCCGCAACAGTTTCCCATCATTTGTCTACCTTGAGAAAAGCGGGACTTATTGAAGAAGAAAAACAGAAGAATTTTATCTACTATAGTTTGAACTTGACCGTTTTTGAAGAAATTTTAACTTGGATTCAATCACTTGGAGGAAAAGAAGATGAAAAATAATATGCAAAGAGTCATTGGTAATATAGTAATACTTACACCGGTTATCGTCGGACTAGTCTTTTACAAACAACTACCAAATCAGATTGCTATCCACTTTAATGTCGAAGAGCAAGCCAATGGCTTTATGAACCGCAATCTAGCAATTGTTGCCCTACCTTTTCTTGCGTTAATCATATATAATCTCTGTTTTTCATTCTTTAAACAAATAACGATCCCATTCTTAAAAGAGTTTATGCTATGGTTGCTCCCAATTTCTGCTGTGCTTATCCAAGGTCTTATATTGACTGTTGCCTTAGGAGGCCATGTTCAAGTTCGCTTGACTGTGATTTGGTTAGTGGCACTTATTTTTCTAGTGATTGGAAATTATCTTCCTAAAAGTATTGGCCTGGCTACAAAAAATCATAACCAGAGCAGTAAGTCAGTAGTGAGAAAGTTGGGATACCTAATGATTGCGATGAGTCTTGTCTTGCTAATAAGTCTCTGCTTTAATCCCTATACTACAATTATGGTTTTGGGCATTTTTATAGTTCTTATCTTGAGTATCTTGTTACCCAATTTTCGCTGTTTAAGAAAATAAAAAGAAGTAATCGTCTGATTACTTCAATCTGAGCTGAGAAATTCTTCCCAGCTTTATTTGTGATTATCAAAGCGAATGACTTGCTCCGTTGCATCTACATACGCGTGGACTCCAAAGGGAACAATCGCTCTTGGTGTGGCATGGCCGACATTCAGATTATAGACAATCGGGATATTGCTATCAATGATGTCCATTAAAGCCTCCTTATAGTCGTCATAGAAAGTTTCATCCATAGGTTTTCCGACTAATAGTCCGCTGATGACCTCGAATATACCAGTGTCCTTTAAAGTTCGCAACATCTTTTTGAAGTCTTCAGGATTAGGCTTTTCTTCACTTGTTTCTAGCAATAGAATCTTTCCTTCCCAGTCGGATAAGTCAGGGAAAAGTTTGTATTTTTGGCAGAGGTCTGTGCTATCTGCGTGTAGAGAGTTGTCAAAAATATCATAGAGAGACTCAAGACAACCACCGAGGATTTCTCCCTCAAACTGAGCATTGCCTTGTAACAAGTCAAAACCTGTATTTGCATGGCTGACACGAGGTGTTCCCAGAGCTTTGGGACTATAATCAGTCCGTTCCTCATACCAAACGTTACTAGGGCGGATTTCTGAGATTCTACCAGTCTCAATTAATTCTTTAAAGTAGTGGCGGCTATATGGCAACATTTCTTTGTCTAACTCACAAATGTCTGCTAGAAATGATTGGCCGTAAAAAGTCTTGATCCCTAGTTTATGCAACATGAGATGGTTCATGGTCGTATCCGAGAAGCCAAGAAAAATCTTTTGTTTGATAACCTTTTGTAGTTGGTCATTTTCAAAAAGATAAGGTAGCAAGCGATAGGTATCGTTTCCACCGATGGCGCATAGGATCATATCGATACTATCATCAGAAAATGACTGAATCAAATCCTCCGCACGAGCTTCGGGATGTTCTTTGATAAAGTCTAAGCCTTTTAGTGAATGAGGTAAAAAAATAGGATTGAGTCCCAGGTCTTTGAGTCGTTGGACCCCCAAGTCCACTTCGTGCTTGACAAAGTCCTCTCCGATAACCCCACTAGATAAACTTACAATACCAATAGTAGAAGCCATATATTATCCTCCTAGAAATAAATTGATGCTATTGTATCATAAAGAATGATAGAAAAATATAAGGAATAGCGTTAGACATACGATTTTGTGTCAATAAAGCAATAGAAAAATAATCGCTCGAAGTGCTTACTTCTTTTTGTCTGTTGGTGCTATATTTGGACCATTTGTGGTCGAAGGATATTATTATTCTTGAATTTGCTATGTTAGATGTGTATAATGATGTCACAGCGAACTATTGAAAGAGGTCGTTGCTCATGACAACACAAACAATTAACCAATTTAATTCACTTGCTCGACCTAATCTTGCTACAGGTTATAGGAGGTAATCTAGATGACAAAAAGCAATAACACGCAAATTACGGATATCTTAAACAATATCTATAATCTGATTGTAAATCCAGAAACAACTGAAAAAGAGAGGAAGTTGCTCGTAACGTTTAAAAATGAAATAGAAGTTGGAAAGAAGGATAATGGTGAACTTCTTGCAGAATTATGCAGAGCTATTCAAGTTCTAGCTGTCGACAATCTTACTAAAGGGATTTCACTGAGTTCAGGATTGAGTGACTTGAGTAAGACACTCACAGAATTCCAAAATGAATCAGAACGTAACAATAATCTAGCAATAGGATTGTCATCAATCGCCATGTTTTTGAGATGATTTATCTGTTAGTGATGCTTAATAATTAAAATGACAAAAAAGATCAACTGAATTGAACCAAATAAGTTGGATTCTGTTGATCTTTTGTAGTTCTAATCTTGAGTATCTTGTTAGCCAATTTTCGATATTTAAGTAAAGGATGTAAGAATGAAGCATAAAAGGAATCTGATAGAAGATAACAAAAAAGCCGAGAATCAGAGCTTTCTCTACTTTCTACACGAGGAGAAAAAATTTGATGTAAAGGCACTTGATGATTTGTGTCACTACATCATAGAACTGAATACAATCAGTCTCGATGAGCTGAGAGATATCCATTATATTGAAAATCAAATACTACGCCATCTCGTGTATCATTTTGATGAAAATGATTTAAGTAAAATCTCAAATCTCCCTTTTGAGTATTGGGAGTATATAGAGCCCTTTGAACGCTTGGTGGCATGTTTGTATGAGGGTGATGGTGAGGAAGAGTAGTTATCCTATACTAGTTTATATTTAGTAGGTTATCAGTAAAGGAGTATAGATGAAACATCTTATTGCAATTTTGTCAGATATTCATGGGAATACAACAGCTCTTGAAGCAGTTATTAAGGATGCACAAGAGTTGGGTGCAACAGAATATTGGTTAATGGGAGATATTTTGTTACCTGGACCAGGTAGAAATGAACTCTTTGAACTTCTGTCTTCTATTCCGATAACAGCCACTGTTAGAGGAAATTGGGATGATTGCGTTTTGGAGGCTTTGGATGGGGAGTATGGTCTGGAGAATCCTCAAGAAGTTCAGCTCTTGCGACTTACCCAGTACTTGATGGAAGACCTAGATTCTAAATATGTTGATTGGATACGTTCTCTTCCTATGGTTGTGAAAAAGGAAATCAATGGGATTCATTTTTCTCTGACGCATCATTTACCGGAGAAAAACTACGGAGGTGAGTTACGTCCAGCTAACGATACCAGTCATTTTGATCAGTTGCTAGATGATCAAACAGATATGGCAATTTACGGTCATGTGCATAAGCAATTGCTTCGTTATGGTAGTAAGGGACAACAAATCCTTAATCCTGGTACGATTGGTATGCCTTATTTTGACTGGTCACCCCTGCAAAATCATAGAGCTCAGTATGCCATAGTCGATGTCGAAGAAGATGGTCTTACTAATCTCCAATTTCGAAAGATTGCCTATGATTATGAAGCAGAGTTGCAGTTAGCCAAAGACAAACAGTTGCCTTATATCGAGCTTTATCAAGAATTACGAAGAAATGACAATTATCCAGGGCATAACAAAGACTTAATCGATCGTTTAAACCAGCAGTATGGCTATGCTAAAGATGTCAGAGACTATTTCGATTTGAAGTAGATTTTGCGAGGTAGCTTTTTTAGGGCTACCTTTTTTGCTGTCAATTACTTAATCGAAATATCAAAAAAGCCACTGGCATACAAAACCAATGGCTTTCAAAATTTTATTTTTTCTTCCCTAGTACAAAATAACGGCTAGGGATTTGTTGTGTCAAACTGACAGCGATAGCGATGGTAAATGAAGCTAGGAAACAAGCTCGTAGGAAGCTGAGTCCTAGGTCTGAATTTCCAATCAAGAGGAAGTAGACCGCACGGTAGAAGCTCATCCCTGGGATGAGTGGGAACATGCTTGAGGCTAGGAAGACTGTAGCTGGACATCTACGGTAGTGGGCCAAAAAGCGTGAGGTGAATGTGACCAGTAGGGCTGGAAAGAGGATGGCAAGGACTTCGTGATGGGTATTGTTCCAAATCAAGAGATAGAGGAGCCATGAGCCTGCACCTAGGGTTCCGAGGTCTAAGAAGTATTTCTTGGGCACTCGGTAAAGCACGGAGAAGGCTGCTGTCCCTAGTCCTGCCATGAAGGTCTGAATCAAGACCTCCTGCCATGAGGTAGATGGTGTTGAGAACATACCTGATAATTGTTCCGCAAAGGGTAGAAGTGAAATCATGGCAAGAACACCGACAGAGATAGACAGACAAGTGGAGACCCCTGACAGCATCAGGGCCAGACCACTATAGTAGTTGTTCTGGGTGAATTCTCGTATGGCATTAACAAAGTAGGCCCCAGGAATCAGAATCATCAGGGTTCCTAGGATAATCACACTGCGATGTTGCCCAATTCCTAGATAGTAGAGAACATTGGCTGATAAAGCTGCGATAGCACTAGAGAGGATAATCTGCAAGAAACTGGTATGAATAAAACGTGAAAAGAGCTGCATACCAATCCCTACAAAAAGTCCAGATATAGCCGCAGCAGTCCCATCAATCCAGCTACTTCCAAGGGCTAACGAGAAGCTCCCTGCACCAAAGACACAGGCTATAATGTCCTCTAAAGGACGATAGAAAATCTTTTGCTCAATGGTTTTCAGCTTTTGGAAAATGCTAGAGACAGGCTGATTTGGCTGCTCTGCCAGTTCACGAGACAAGCGGTTAACTTCCTCGAGTTTTCCCAGATGGATAGAAGGAGCTGAGGTAGCTAGGACACGAGACTCCTTAAGACCTGAGCGGTTGAGTCCGGAAATCATGACCCCTCGATTTACCACGTAAGTGGAGAAGTCTCTGATGCCAAGAGACTTGGCCATGTGTCCCATAGTGTCTTCAATACGGTAAATCTCAGCACCACTCTCCATAAGGACACGGCCTGCCTGAAGGACGGCATCCATTTCGTTTTTAGTTTCTATTTCTGTCTCTCTTGGAAAATCGATGGTCATTTGAACCTCCTTATCGCTTAATTCGTCATTCCATTATAAGGTTTGAATGGTGGTTTTTCAATAGCTTTGGCGACTAAAATAGGACTTTCTATGAAATTTTTCTTCTACTTAATGATAGAGGTCAGGAAAATGGAGGTCTTGCCTTTTGCCTTGCTATTGATAGAGGCAAATGCTACAATTAAATTATAAAATGTATGCGTTTACATATTTTTACGCTGTCTTTCTCAAAAAGCCTTGAAGTCCTTGATTTATAGGGAAAGAGCAATCATAGAAGGAAGCCAATGTAAGTGCAAATAGTTGATACCTTTGAAAAGGAGGCAATCCCATGAAAAAAATTATCAATAAACCTGAAAATGTAGTGACAGAGATGCTAGATGGCTTGGCTTATGTTCACAGTGATTTGGTGCATCGTGTTGACGGCTTTGACATCATCGCAAGAAATGAGCAGGCTGCTGGTCAGGTCGGTCTCATTTCTGGTGGTGGAAGTGGTCATGAGCCAGCTCACGCTGGTTTTGTAGGTGATGGTATGCTTTCAGCAGCCATCGCAGGTGCAGTATTTACGTCACCAACGCCTGATCAAATTTTGGAAGCTATCAAGGAAGCAGATCAAGGGGCTGGTGTCTTCATGGTTGTTAAAAATTATTCTGGGGACATCATGAATTTTGAGATGGCTCAAGAATTGGCTGAAATGGAAGGTATCGAGGTTGCCAGTGTCGTTGTGGACGACGATATTGCTGTGGAAAATAGCCTCTATACTCAAGGTCGTCGTGGGGTTGCAGGTACCATTTTCGTGCATAAGATCCTAGGTCATGCGGCTCGCGAAGGTAAGTCTCTGGCTGAAATCAAAGACTTGGCTGACAAGATTGTTCCTAATATCCACACTATTGGTTTGGCCCTTAGCGGTGCGACAGTTCCTGAGGTCGGCAAGCCTGGTTTTGTCCTAGAAGAGGATGAAATAGAGTACGGTATTGGTATCCATGGTGAACCAGGCTATCGCAAGGAGTCTATGCAACCTTCTCGACAGTTAGCTGAAGAATTGACAGGGAAGCTCCTTGAAGCCTTTGAGGCTAAGTTAGGTGAACGCTATGCCCTTCTCATCAATGGTATGGGTGCGACACCTCTCATGGAGCAGTATGTCTTTGCTAATGATGTAGCAAGCATTCTTGGAGATGCCGGACTAGATGTGGCATATAAAAAGTTAGGTAATTACATGACATCTATTGATATGGCAGGTCTTTCATTGACGCTCATGAAGATTGAAAATGACGCTTGGCTTGAGGCTCTGGAGAGTCCTGTTAAGACCATCGCTTGGTAGTCTGACATGAAAACTAGAAATTAGGTATATTATGGATAAAACAGTTGCAGTAAAATGGATGCAATGCTTTGATCAAAAGGTTGAAGCAGAAAAAGACCACTTGTCTGAATTAGACGGTCCTATTGGAGATGGTGATCATGGTGCTAACTTGGCGCGTGGCATGGCGGCAGCCATTGAGGCTATTAACAGCACTGAACCACAAAGTGCAGCAGAAGTGTTCAAGGCGGTCTCTATGGCCTTGATTAGTAAGGTTGGTGGTGCCTCAGGTCCACTTTATGGGTCTGCCTTTATGGGCATGATGAAGGCTGAACAAGCTGGTCAAGATTTGGCAGGAGTGCTTGAGGCAGGTCTCGAGATGATTAAAAAACGTGGTCATGCACAAGTTGGTGAAAAGACCATGGTGGATGTTTGGCATCCAGTTGTTGAAGCTGTCAAACAAGGTCAACTAACCAATTATGTCATTGATCAAGCAGTTCTTTCAACCAAGGAAGTTGCGGCTACCAAGGGGCGTGCCTCTTATGTAGGTGAGCGTTCAATTGGTCACATTGATCCAGGTTCTTATTCGTCTGGGCTACTCTTCAAAGCCTTGCTAGAAGCGGAGGGCTAGGATATGCCAGAACTTGGAATTGTGATTGTGTCCCACTCTGCGGATATTGCTAAAGGTTTGGTGAGTCTGATTCGTGAAGTTGCACCAGATATTCCTTTAACGGCTACAGGCGGTCTTGAAGATGGTGGACTGGGATCTAGTTTTGACCATGTTCAAGTAGCAGTGGATAGTCAGCCTGCTAACCGTCTCTTGGCCTTTTATGATCTGGGCAGTGCTCGCATGAATTTGGAGATGGTTGAAGAATTTTCAGACAAGGAAATCCTTATTCAGCAGGTACCTCTCATTGAGGGGGCCTATGCGGCATCAGCCTTGCTTCAGGCAGGAGCGAGTGAAGTTGAAATCTTATCACAGATAAATGAATTAACCATTCAAAAATAGCATAAAGGAAAACTATGACAAATCAAATTAAGTATAAGTGGGCTAGTCTTGGGACGGGTGTTATTGCCAATGAGTTGGCACAGGCTTTAGAGGCTCTAGGTGGTAAACTCTATTCCGTTGCAAATCGTACCTATGATAAGGGAGTGGCCTTTGCTGAAAAATACGGCATTGAAAAGGTTTATCAAGAGATTGATGAAGTGTTTAAAGATCCTGAAGTGGATATTATCTACATTTCAACGCCTCACAATACGCATATCAATTTTCTTCGCAAGGCACTCGCAGCAGGTAAACACGTCATCTGTGAAAAATCTATCACCTTAAATAGTGAGGAATTGGCAGAAGCTATCCAACTCGCCGAAGAAAATCATGTCAAACTGGCAGAAGCCATGACTATTTTCCATATGCCTATCTATCGAAAACTATCTGAAATCGTGGAAAGTGGTAAGTTAGGGCCTCTCAAGGTTATTCAGATGAACTTCGGTTCTTATAAAGAATATGACATGACCAACCGCTTTTTCAATCGTAATCTGGCTGGTGGTGCCCTACTTGATATCGGAGTATATGCCCTATCCTTTGTGCGTTGGTTTATGACCTCACAACCGACAGAGATGGTTTCACAGGTTAAATTAGCTCCCACTGGTGTTGATGAGCAAGCGGGTATTCTTCTTACCAATGCAGAAGGGGAAATGGCAACAGTGACACTGAGTCTTCATGCCAAACAACCTAAACGTGGCACTATCGCTTATGACAAGGGCTATATCGAACTTTACGAATACCCACGTGGGCAAAAGGCAGTCATCACCTATACAGAAGATGGCTCACAAGAAGTCATCGAGGCCGGAGAAACCGCCAAAGCCCTCCAGTATGAGGTCCTAGACATGGAAGCAGCTGTTGCAGGCGAGGATGATCATACCTACCTCAATTACAGCCGAGATGTCATGGAACTCATGACTCAACTCCGCAAAGATTGGGGCTTGGTCTACCCAGAAGAAGAATAGCAGTTTTCCAAACAGACGACAAAAGGCTCAGCAAGGCTGAGTCTTTTTAATCTTATCTTATTTAAAACTGAAGCCCTCATAAACGAGCTCAGCCTTTGGATTGTTTGCGGTAAAGGTTTTAGCAAATGCTTCCATCATTTTTACTGGACCACACATAAAGACAGTTGTGTCATCAGTGAGAGGATAGTCAGTGAAGTCTAGATAACCATCCACTTGACTATTGACAGTGTGAAGTTTGAAATTTCTATTTTTTGCAGCATATGCAGTTAACATCTCCAGATAGACAGCGTTCTGCTCACCTGTATAGGCTAGTAGAAGTCGACATCCCTATCAAGGACAGGATTTTCACGGATATAGGAAATGAAAGGGGTTATGCCGATACCACCTGCAATCCAAACTTGCTTGTCACGACCTTGATTTAGCAACATGTGACCATAGGCACGGTCGATTGCTACAGGACTTCCGACTCTGAGCTTCTTGTAGATTTGTTTGGTATGATCACCTGAGGCCTTAACGGTAAAGTAGATAATATTACCATGTCCACCTGAGATAGAGAAAGGGTGGGGTGATTTTTCAAAACTAGCTTGAAGGATCTTAATAAAGGCAAATTGACCAAACTGATAATCCATTGGACGTGTCAGTTTAATGGCTATTTCGGTTGTGTCATGGTTAATACGTTCCAAGCCTACAATCTTCCCACGATTTTTAAAACCAATAATTTGGTAGAGGAAGATGATATAAAATCCTGAGCTTAAACCAAGAATAGCGAAGACCCCCACTACCAAGGATAAGAGACTTAGCTTAGTCAATACTTGTCCTAAAATTAAGTAGACGTGGGAGAGACCAAAAATATAAGCTAAGTAAACCAAACGATGAAGCCAACGCCAAGTTTCATATTTGAGATGTTTACCAAGAAAGGCCAGAACCACAATAGCTAAGAAAGTATAAATGCCAAGGTTTCCTAGCTGACCAGCTAGACGAGAACCCCATAGACTCCCCATACCGATGTTGTGGAAGACTAGAAGAACAATTGATAAGATGGCAAGAAACTTGTGGACAGCGTACATGCTCTCAATCCCGTTAAAGAGTTTTTCTAAAACTCGTGATCGTGTTGCCAACATAAAAGTCCATGATAAGGTTGTTAAAGCTAGACCAGGAGCGACGAAGTTTGTCATGCCTGTTGCTAGCCAAGCATAGACCGTCAGACCCAGACTTGCAATTAGTAGGAGAATTCCTTTATATGATTTCATGTAACCTTCTTTCTATATTGAAATATTACTAATTAGTTGTAAGTGATATTATTACAATGTAGCTTATACAAAACTGTTTGTCAAAAATAGCCTATAAAAATTTTATTTTTAGTAATAAAAAGCTAAGATTATTATAGTAATCAAGGCACCTAAGAACTTTTGAAAACATAAAACATTTTCAAGAAATCTTGATTTAACAGTCATTTCCCTTGTGTAAGCGTTTCAAAAGGTGTATACTATAAATGAAAAGATAGGAAAAGGAGATGACTAGTGGCTAGTATTACAATAGAAGCGAGCAAGGTAGCTAGAAAGAGTCCTATTCGAGTAGACAGTAGTCTTGTGGGGACAGTTTCTGGAGTGGAAGACGTGAGCGTTTCCCTACCATCGTCAAAAGCTCGTTTGAGTGTCGGAAAATTGGGTTACAAGTCTAACACTATTACGGTGGAGGACGGGCAAATTGTCCGTGTTACTAGCAATTTTCTAAATCGCTTTATAGCGATAGCGCCATTGTTACTTTATCTTGTTGGAGGTCGTTATCTCCCACTTGTTGCTGTCCTATCTACTATAATTTTGCTTTTTAGCTTACCTTTTCTCAAGTTAGAAATCGTAGGCTGATTAGAATCGGGAGTGGCTTAGCCCTCTGTTTGATACCTTTAACTCACTTTTTCATAATAATGCTAGGCCACTCCCTTTTCATTGGGAACGGGTCGAGAAGAGAAAGTGGGTTATCAAAAAGGGAACTCGATAGAGTTTCCCTTTTTTTTTCTCCAGCTAAAGTGATTTCGAAAAGACCCCAGTTGGTAAAACGGAGGTCTTTCTTGTTTTAAATCATGAATTACTTACGGTACAATTTGTCGTATTGATAGTAAGGATCGAAGGTCACATTGATACCGAGCTTACGAAGAACATTTTTGTCTTCATCGGTAAGAATGATTGTTGAGTGAGCTTCAGAACCTTTGAGGTTACCAAGTTCCTCCATGGCACGCGCCGCATCCGCATTGTTGGCAGCTGTAATGGCCAAGGCGATAAGGATTTCGTTGGAGTGGAGACGAGGATTACGGCTACCCAGATGGTTAATTTTTAGACCTTGGATAGGTTTAACCACTTCAGGCTCGATAAGTTTAGTATCCTTATCAATACCTGCAGAAGTCTTGATAGCATTAATCAAAGCAGCTGCAGTTGGACCAAAGAGTTCTGAATTCTTACCAGTTACGATTTGACCATTTGGCAATTCGAGGGCAAGGGCAGAACCACCTGTTTCTTCAGCCTTAGCGCGTGCTACAACGACTACTTGGCGATCTTCAGGAGTAATACCAAGATCATTCATGAGCAACTCAATCTTCTTGACAGCAGTCTCAGGAACACGTTCATTTTTGAAATCAAGGACGGTTTGATAGTAGCGACGGATAATCTCTTGTTTGGAAGCTTCTTTGGCAGCCTCATCATCCGTAATGGCAAAACCAACCATGTTAACACCCATATCTGTAGGTGAAGCGTAAGGTGACTCACCAAGGATGCGCTCAAGCATACGTTTGAGGACTGGGAAAATCTCGATGTCACGGTTGTAGTTTACCGTAGTTTTGCCATAAGTTTCCAAGTGGAATGGGTCAATCATATTGACATCATCAAGGTCGGCAGTGGCAGCTTCATAGGCCAAGTTGACTGGGTGATGAAGTGGCAAATTCCAAACTGGGAAGGTTTCAAATTTTGCATAACCTGATTTGATGCCATTGATTTGGTCGTGGTACATGTTAGACATACATGTCGCCAATTTACCAGAACCAGGACCAGGAGCAGTAACGACGATAAGGTTACGGCTAGTCTTGATATAGTCATTTTTTCCCATACCTTCAGGAGAAATGATATGGTTCATATCCGTCGGATAGCCCTTGATTGGGTAGTGGATGTAAGATGTGATGCCATTTTTTTCCAATTGGTTACGGAAAGCATCGGCTGCAGGTTGACCTGAATACTGCGTAATAACAACAGAACCCACATAGATATTGAGCTCGTTGAATTTATCAATCAGACGAAGGACCTCTTGGTCGTAAGAAATGCCAAGGTCACCACGAGCCTTAGAGTGCTCGATATTGCTAGCATTAATGGCAATGACCACTTCAACCTGATCTTTGAGCTCTTGAAGGAGCTTGATTTTATTGTCAGGCTCATAACCAGGAAGGACACGAGCAGCGTGGAAATCCTCCAACATTTTACCACCAAACTCCAAGTAGAGTTTCCCGTCAAACTGGTTAATACGCTCCAAAATATGGTCGCGTTGCAGATTCAAATACTGTTCAGAACTAAAAGCTTGTTTCTTCATAAATAAAAATACCTCTGAGAAAAATTATATCAAATGCCGAGGGTAAATGCTATTGGCGAGAGACGATTTATGGGAGAAAAAGAGGTGAAGTCAATCATGAAACGTATTTTTTTATGATAGTCCTTTAGAGTTATTATTTAATTGGAGTTCTCATCTCAGCAGTTAGATTTTTAGATAACAATCACTTTAGAATATTGAATTTCATAAAGGTTTCACATTTGTCGTCTATAATTAGGATAAGAAAAATGAAGAGTCCTCATTTATCTTTGGTGTAGCTGAGGGCCAATGTCTTAAATGGAGGTGGAAGATGGTTCTCTTACAACAGGCAGTTGCTTATATTTTCCGCAAAAAAACGCGGAATTTTATCCTTTTTCTTATTTTATTTTTGATATTATCTTGCTTGTATTTTTGTTTTTCTCTTATGCAAGTTGGTGGAGGAATGGAGGCACAAATCAGGAAGTCAAGTGGGGCAAGTTTTGATTTGGTAAGTAAAGAAAGAGGGAGTGCCTTTTCCTGGAAAGAGGGGGCAAAGATTAGTCATCTATCTGATGTGATTTCAACGATACCCCAATATGTAAGTCCGGTGCGACTTATCGATAAGAAGGTAGTTACAGGAAAACAAACGGTGGAACGTGATGACCTTGATAATGAGGCTAATCAAGCTTTAGGAGCCACTTTTACTAAGGAAACAGGCCAAAGTGTTGATTTTAGGAGTGGTGCTTTTCAACTCATTAAGGGGAAGCACATATCTGCTAAAGGGCAAATTATGATTCATGAATCGCTTGCTAGGAAAAATAAGCTAAGCGTCGGAGACAAGCTGACCTTGTCAAATTTTCAGATGACTGAGAGTGGTGCTAAGGAAATGACCTTTGATATCGTTGGTATTTTTTCTGGCAAGAAGGAGGAGACATTTACTGGAATGTCCTCAGATCTAAGTGAAAATCAAGTCTTCCTCCATTATGAGGATGCTAGTCAACTGCTTAATTTGACTGATAAGTTAGTGACAAAATTATCCTTTGGTATAAAGAATCCAGATAGAATCGACCAAGTCATTAAACAAGTGAAACAATTAGATATCGATTGGTATCGTCTACGTTTGGACGAGGACCGTAAGGCTTTTGACTCCTTGAAGGAATCGTCTCAAGCGCTACAAGGAATCGTCAGAACGATGATGATTAGTTTAATTGTTACAGGAGCAGGTATCCTCTCGTTTTTAATGGCACTATGGACGCGTGAGCGAAATCATGAGATAGGTATTCTTTTAGCAATTGGGAAGAGCAAGGGACGCATTTTTGCTCAATTTCTTGTGGAGATATTGTTGGTATCCCTTATGTCTTTGCTACCGGCCCTTGCTATTGGACGGCTACTAAGTCGACTGTTTTTGCAAGAATTTTTAGGACAGCAAGGACAGCAGCAGACTCTTCAGTTATTAGATCAAATTCCTCAGGGATTACCTTTAGGGCTATCTTATCTAAGTCTTCTAGTCTTGGTAATATTATCGCTCGGTGTGACAACAGGTCTCATTTGGCGCAAAACACCAAAAGAAATCTTATCTAATATGAGTTAAGGAGAAAGGAACACTATGTTAGAACTCAAAGATGTTACGTATAGTTATCAAAATAAAAGTGAAGCTATCCTCTCGAAGGTGAATTATCGTTTCGAGAAAGGTAAGTTTTATAGTATTATTGGGCAATCTGGAGCGGGAAAATCGACCTTACTTTCCCTTTTGGCAGGTCTTGATTATCCCAAGAAGGGGCAGGTCTTGTTTAACGGAGAAAATATCAAGAAAAAAGGCTACAGTTATCACCGTAGACACCATGTTGCGCTTGTTTTTCAAAATTATAATCTTATTGATTATCTTACACCTTTAGAAAATGTACGACTTGTAAATAAAAATGCCGATGAGAAGATACTTTCTGAATTGGGATTAGATGAAAAACAAATTAATCGAAATGTCCTGCAACTTTCAGGTGGGCAACAACAACGTGTAGCTATTGCGCGGGCTTTGGTTTCAGAGGCTCCGATTATCTTAGCAGATGAACCGACAGGAAATCTAGACGACGAAACTGCTAAGGATATTATTACTATCCTTAAAAGAATGGCCTTAGATCGCCCAAAATGTGTCATAGTTGTCACGCACAGTAAGGAAGTTGCTCAGGCATCTGATGTGGTTTTAGAGTTGAAGAAGAAACAACTCATAGAAAAGAAAAAATAAAGAAAGGGCTCTTATGTTTCGAAACGCTTTTGCATATATTACACGAAAATGGTCAAAGTCACTATTACTGTTAACTATTATTCTTTTGATGAGTACTCTTAGTTTGTTAGGACTTGCTATGCGAAGTGCAACCCAAGAAGCTGCATCCAAGAGTCTAGGGGCAATTACCAATAGTTTTTCAATGCAGATTAATCGTAACACGAATCCTGGAACTCCTCGAGGGGCTGGAAATCTTAAGGGAGAAGATATTAAAAAGATTAGTGAAACTAAAGGGATTGTTTCGACGATTAAACGGATAAATGGTATTGGTGATTTACTAGATTATGAGATTATTGAAACAGAGCAAACGCTACAAAATCAATCGCCAGAACGTGCTAAAAATTTTAAGTCTACCTTGATGTTGACAGGAGTCAATGACTCATCAAAAGAAGATAAATTTGTTTCAGGTGCTTATAAACTAGTTGAAGGAGAACATCTAACCGATAAGGACCATAATCAAATCTTGATGCACGAAGGTTTAGCTAAAAAGAATTGTCTTAATGTAGGAGATAAAGTAAAGCTTAAATCTAATCTCTATGATGCTGATAACGAAAAAAGGGCTGATGAAACAGTAGAAGTGACTATCAAAGGTTTATTTTCTGGTCAAAATCAAGCTGCCGTTACCTATGCTCAGGAGTTGTATGAAAACACCCTCATAACTGATCTAGACACAGCTGCAAAACTCTATGGTAATACCGTAGAAACTGCCACTTATGAGGATGCCACTTTCTTTGCTAAAGGTGATCAAAATATTGATTCCTTGATAGCAAAGATTCAAAAGTTGGACATTAACTGGACCCTCTACGATCTTGTTAAGAGTTCATCAAACTACCCTGCTTTACAGGAATCTATTCTTGGGATGTATCGTGTGGCAAATCGTATGTTTATTGGAAGTCTCATTTTTACAAGTTTATTGCTAACCCTTCTGTTGATTTTATGGTTAAATGCTCGTCGTAGAGAAGTTGGTATCTTTTTGGCCTTGGGACTTAAAAAGACACAGGTTGCGGGTCAATTTTTAATGGAATTACTGATGATTGCCTTACCAGCCTTTCTTTTATCATATGGTTTAGCGAGTTTCTTTGCCGAAAAAGTTGGTAAAACAGTCCTTTCCAATGTTACGAAAGGTATCAATAAGCAAATGACAAAAGAATCTCTAGCTGCAAATCTCGGTGGAGGGGCTGAGGCAGAGAGCTTCAGTAAGACTCTGACTCAAATTCATATGACAGTCCAACCTAAGCAACTTTTGGTAGTCATTCTAGTCGGTGGCTTTATCTTAAGCTTGGTATCCTTGATTTCTTCTCGCTGGCTTCTTCACAAGAAACCCAAAGACCTCTTAGTTGATGTTGAATGATAAGTTTGCTGCACCTATAAAAAACGGTATAATGAAAGAAAGCGACTATATATAGATGAAAAGGATAATGCATGAAAATACTAATCGTAGAAGATGAAGTCCTTATTCGAGAAGGGATGAGCGACTATCTCATGGAATGTGGCTATGACATCTTCGAAGCAGGCGATGGGAAGGAGGCCCTGAACCTCTTTTGGAGAGAAGCGCCGGATCTGGTCTTGTTGGACATCCAGCTCCCCAACCTTAATGGCTTGGAAGTACTGAAGGAAATCCGTAAGACCAGCTCAGTCCCAGTCCTCATGCTGACGGCCTTCCATGACGAAGAGTATAAGTTGACAGCTTTTGGAGAGTTAGCAGATGGCTATCTGGAAAAACCTTTCTCCTTGTCCCTCTTGAAAGTCCGCATCGAAGCTATTTTTAAAAAGCTTCAACCTTCACGGGTCTTCACCTATGGAGAGGCACGGGTGGATTTTGAGAGTTATACAGCCAGCCTAGCAGGCCAAGCCATTTCCATGAATGCTAAGGAGTTGGAAATCTTGGAATACTTGCTCCAGCATGAAGGCAAGGCTCGGACCCGCTCTCAGATCCTCGATGCCGTCTGGAAGGAGACAGAGGAGATTCCTTTTGACCGGGTGATTGATGTCTATATCAAGGAGCTACGAAAAAAACTAGAGCTGGACTGTATTGTTACGGTACGCAATGTCGGCTATAAATTGGAGAGACCATGACCAAACGGAGTATCTTTGCAAAAATCTTTCTGATCACCTTTGCCCTTTTTAGTAGCTTAGTCATCCTTCTACATGCTTCAGTTTACTTTATTTTTCCATCGACCTATATCGAGTCCCAGCGCCAGACGATTTTGAAGAAATCGCAAGCCCTAGCCAAGAGTTTCCAGGGTCAGGAAGAAGGGACCATTGAGTCGGTCATCGACCTTTATTCCAAGACCAATGATATCAAGGTTTCGATCAAGGGCAAGGAAAAACAAAATGCCCTAGAGGTCAAGGATGACCTTCTCGTGAACCCTGACAGCCAGAACAATTCCCTGGTCATTGAAGAGCGAAAGATTCAGACCAAGGAAGGGAAAGACTTAACCTTGCAATTCTTAGCGACCGTCGATTCGCAAAAGGAAGCGCGGGACATCAGTCTGGGCTTTCTTCCCTATAGTCTCCTTGCTTCCTTTGTTCTATCGCTGATTGCCTCCTATCTCTATGCCCGCATGATTTCTGCTCCAATCCTTGAGATCAAGCAGATGACCAAGCGGATGAAGCGGCTGGATCGGACAGCCAGTCTCCCTATTCACTCGCAGGATGAGATCGGTGTCCTTAAGCAACAGATCAACGACCTCTATCATCATCTCCTAGAGGTGATCGACAATCTAGAGCAGCAGAAACAGGAAAATCTGAAGTTGGAGCAGATGAAGGTCGAATTTCTAAGAGGGGCTTCGCATGAGCTCAAGACGCCTCTGGCCAGCTTGAAGATTATCCTAGAAAATATGCGGGATAAGATCGGCCGCTACAAGGATCGGGACCGCTACCTATCAGTTTCTCTTGACATTGTCGATGAGATGAACCAGATTGTCCTAGAGATCCTGTCTTTATCTTCTGTTCAAGAATTAGGTGGTGATAAGGAGTGGATTCAGTTAGATGATGTGGTAAATCGCATACTCACTCAAAATCAAGTGTTGATTGAGAATCGCTCCCTATCAATTGACAATTATCTTCCGGCAACTAGTATTTTCATGAATTTACCTATTTTGAAATTGGTTCTCTCAAATATCATCAGTAATGCAGTCAAGCATTCTGATAAGGGTGGAGTGATTCGAATAGGTTTAGAAAATGAAGGAAGAGATTTTGTCATTGAAAATACGAGTGTATCTAAAGAAAATATTTCAACTAAAGCTCAGTCTAAGAAAGAAGGAGGATTAGGCCTTTTTGTGGTCAAATACCTTCTAGAGCATGAGGAACTTAGCTATAGATTTGAAGAAAGTCCCACGGGAAGGCGCTTTGTAATGGTCTTGCCCAAAAAGTAAAAAGTGACGGTTAAGGCATTAACTGTCATTTTTTATATTGTTAAGATTAGTAAAGGCTAACCTTACATTTCAATTTTATTATTTCTCAACATTACCAAAAGTTTAAGAAGTCTGTAGTATAGGTCATGCAATGTTTTAAATAAAAGAGAAAACGCTTGCATAACCCCGAGAATAACGTAAAATAGAACTATCAGACTCACGATGATAATAATATGAGGAGTAGAATCATGCAAAAATATTGGTGGCACAAGGCTACAATTTATCAAATTTACCCCAAGTCGTTCATGGATTCCAACGGTGATGGCATCGGTGACCTCAAGGGGATTACAAGTAAGTTAGACTATCTTCAAAAGCTAGGAATTACAGCTCTTTGGCTCTCGCCTGTTTATGATAGCCCGATGGATGACAATGGTTATGATATTGCTAACTATGAGGCTATTGCGGATATTTTTGGGGATATGAACGATATGGATGAACTTTTGGCGGAGGCCAAAAAGCGTGATATTCAAATTATCATGGATCTGGTGGTGAATCATACGTCTGATGAGCATGCTTGGTTTATTGAAGCGCGTGAAAATCCAGAAAGTCCTGAACGTGATTTCTACATCTGGCGCAATGAGCCAAATGAGTTAACCTCTATCTTCAGTGGGTCAGCTTGGGAATATGATGAACCTTCAGGTCAATACTACCTTCATATCTTTAGTAAGAGACAGCCAGATCTCAACTGGGAAAATCCACAGCTCCGCCAGAAAATTTATGACATGATGGACTTTTGGATTGACAAGGGAATTGGTGGTTTCCGTATGGATGCGATTGACATCATTGGTAAGATTCCAGATCAAGAGATTGTCAATAATGGTCCAAAACTCCACGACTACCTCAAGGAAATGCATCAAGCAAGCCTGACTGATCCTAATTTCTTAACGGTTGGTGAGACTTGGGGAGCGACACCTGAGATTGCCAAACAATACTCGAATCCTGACAATAAAGAGCTTTCCATGGTCTTCCAGTTTGAACATATTAGTCTCCAACATAAGCCTGATGCCTCGAGATGGGAGTACGCAGAGGAACTTGATGTGCCAGCTCTCAAAGCGATTTTCAACAAATGGCAGACTGAGTTGGAATTGGGACTGGGCTGGAATTCACTGTTCTGGAACAACCACGACTTGCCTCGTGTTCTCTCAATGTGGGGAGATACTGGTGCCTATCGTGAGAAGTCAGCCAAGGCCTTGGCCATTCTCCTACATCTTATGCGTGGGACACCTTACATTTATCAGGGCGAAGAAATCGGCATGATCAACTATCCTTTCCAAACGTTAGATGAAGTTAATGATATTGAGTCGCTTAACAATGCCAAAGAAGCCCTTGAAAAAGGGGTGCCACTGGAAGTTATTATGGACCAGATTCGCCATGTGGGACGTGATAATGCCCGAACACCAATGCAGTGGGATGCGTCTAAAAATGCTGGCTTTAGTTCAGCAGATAAAACATGGCTAGCTGTTAACCCTAATTATAAGGATATCAATGTTGTCTCAGCCCTTGCCAATCCAGATTCGATTTTTTATACTTATCAGAAACTGGTTGAGCTTCGCAAAACACAGGATTGGTTGATTGATGCTGACTTTGAACTCTTGGAAACTGCCGATAAGGTCTTTGCCTATATCCGTAAGACTCAGGATAGCAGCTATCTAGTTGTAGTTAATCTATCAGACCAAGAACAAGACTTTGATTATGATTTTGATGGTGCTGAAGTTATCATCGCAAATACCGAGCTGAAATCAATTGCAGACCAAGACAAACTCCAAGCTTGGGATGCCTTTTGTGTCAAGGTGAAATAGAAAGAACAAATCCCGTTATCACGAAGAAGTGGTAACGGGATTTGTTCTATTTGAAAGGTCTATTTGTATTTAATTTTATGCCAGAATAGTGTTTTTTAGGAGAATAGACTTTTTTGTAATTTTAAATCCTTATATATTCATCATTACGGAATACTCATGTAGAATTATCGAGATAATCATTATTGTTTCAAAGTCCGACATTGACTTGGTGAGCAGTCATAATACTGTCGAAAAGCTTTTGAAAAATGCAAAGGGTCCAGATAGCCTACAGAATAGGCGATAATTTTTATAGGTTGATTGGTGGTTTCCAAGAGTTCTTTGGCTCGATTCATGCGGACCTCGAGTAGGTATTCTTTTGGGGAAATCTTATGAAAATCTTTGAAGATGGAGGATAAGTAGGAGCGGTGCACACCAAGTTTATCAGCTATATATTGGATACTAATGTCTTGAGAGTTGTAACCAATATCGATTAGATGTTTGGCTTCACGATAGAGTTTTTGACTGGGTGAGATGGTTTCTTGATCAAGGTTGGGTGAGAGTGCATTCAACTGATGCATGAGCTCAAAGAGTTGGCTGATAACGTGCAGTTGAGATGCCTTACTTTCATCTAGCCGTTCAGCATCTTTGACAATAGTCCCTATGAAGTTGCCTAATGCTTCTGTATGGGGGGACCTTAGATAAGCCGTGTCATGGATGCTTGAAAGGTTAAAATATTCCTGGGCTTTGATACCACTTATCCCTAGCCAATAGTAGGACCAAGGAGTCTGATTATCCGCAAAATAATAGGTGACTTCTCCGGGTATAAGTAGAAAAATATCTCCCTTTTGAAGGGGGATTTTTTGCTTCCTATATTCAAGGTAGCCTTTGCCTTCAGTGATGTAATGAAGAACGTAGTTTTCTCGAATGGCAGGACCAAAGAACTGGTCTGGCAAACAATCCTCATAACCGTAAAAATCAAGACGTAAATCTAAGGTCCCTGTTTCAAGTTCTGAGAAAATAAGCATTGTTTATCCTCCTTACCTAACATTTTACCATATTCCAGCGACAAAATTCCATTTTAGAAAGCGCATACATCATTTATAATTAAACCTGTAAATAAGGAGAACACTATGAGCATTGTTGTTAACAAAAATTATTATTACATCACCAGCAAAGATTTGTCGCTCATTATTGAAGAACATGACGGGGATCTTTTGCTAAGACACTTAGGTCGAAAGGTAAATCGCTACCATGGATCAAATGCAGTCCATGAACGTGATCATGCATTCTCGGGTCAGCTCAATCCAGACGTTAGAACGTATAGTTATGATACACAACGTCAAGTGGTAGGCTTGCATGGTTTGGGAGATTTTCGTCAACCGTCTTTGAAAATCCAGCATGGGGTCTCAGATGTGACACGTTTTGAATTTTCAAAAGCAGAAGTGGTCGAAGGAATGTCACTGGAAAGCAAACTGCCATATCCCCATTCTTTGGAAAAAGCAGAAACGCTGATTTTCACCTTAGTCGATAAAGTCGCTAACTTGGAATTGAAACTCTACTATACAGTAGTTGAAGATAACAACACAATTGTAACTTATAGCGAAGTCATCAACCGTTCTGAACAAGCCGTGGTAATCCATCGAGCACTCAGTACTATGGCTGATGTACCTGCCCGTGACTATGATGTGGTCACTCTCCAAGGCGCTTACGCTCGTGAGAAAACGGTTCGTCGCCAAAGAGTTGAACAAGGTATCTTTAAAGTCGCTTCTAACCGTGGTGCCTCAGGTCATGCTCAGACACCAGCTTTGATTCTTTGTGTTCACGAAGCCAGTGAGGGAGCAGGCGAGGCCTTGGCCTTCCAACTCATGTATAGCGGTAACTTCCAAACTTTTGTTCAAAAGAGTCAAATCAATGAAGTGCGTGTAGCAATCGGAATTGAGGATGAGAACTTTGCTTGGGAACTTGCTTCAAAGGAAAGTTTTGAAACACCAGTTGCCCTCATTACCTACTCCCACCAAGGTTTGACTGGACTTAGTCAAGAAAGTCAAGCCTTTGTTACAGACTACATCATTCCTAAGCAGTTTGCCCATGAAGAACGTCCGATTCTTCTAAATAACTGGGAGGCAACCTACTTTGATTTTGAAAAAGAAAAACTTCTTGAGTTAGCAGAAGATGCTAAACAAGTAGGTGTTGAACTCTTTGTCTTGGATGATGGTTGGTTTGGAAATCGTTTCGACGACAACCGTGCTCTAGGAGATTGGTTTGTCAATGAAGAAAAACTTGGTGGACCGCTTCAAGACTTGATTGAAAAAGTTCATGCCAAGGGGCTTAAGTTTGGTCTTTGGTTTGAGCCTGAAATGATTTCGGTGGATAGCGATCTTTATCGTAAACATCCAGACTGGGCTATCCAAGTGCCTGATTATGGTCATACTTACTCACGCAACCAACTTATGTTGAACTTGGCTAATCCAGATGTGGTGGCTTACTTGAAAGATGTCTTGGATAAGATTCTTACAGATAATGCTATTGATTATGTTAAATGGGATTATAACCGTAACATGACTAACATTGGAAATGGAGCAAACTACCTTGAAAGCCAAATGCAGAGTCATCAATACATGTTGGGACTATATGACTTGGTAGAATTCCTGACAAGTAAGCATGAGAATATTCTCTTTGAATCATGTTCTGGTGGAGGTGGTCGAAATGACCTTGGTATGATGCGTTACTTCCCACAAGTTTGGGCGAGTGATAATACTGATGCCATTGCACGTTTACCAATTCAATATGGTTCAAGCTATCTTTACCCAACTATTTCTATGGGAGCTCACGTGTCAGCTGTTCCTAATCACCAAATGGGACGCATAACACCTCTGGAAACGCGTGGAGATGTAGCTATGATGGGTAATTTAGGCTACGAACTTGATTTGACTAGCCTGACTCAGGAAGAAAAAGATGGCATTGCTGCACAAATTGCTCTTTATAAGGACATTCGTCCAGTGGTTCAATTTGGTCAGCAATACCGTCTCATAAATCCTGAAGCCGGAAGTAATGAAGCAGCAGTTCAATTTAACTATGAAAATAAGGTTCTAGCAACCTATGTCCGAGTTCTTTCAACAGTTGAGACGGTTGAAACGACACTCAAACTGAAAAATCTTGACCAAGATGCCAACTACATTTTACAAGGAACAGGCCAAGTATACTCTGGTGCTGAACTGATGTATGCTGGAATCACAGTCGTTCTTCCACAGGGAGACTTCCTCAGTAAACAATTTTATTTTGTCAAAGAAGATTAATAAGGAGACTAAGCAATGAAGTGGTACAAAAAACTTGCTCTGGCTGGACTAGCAACATTAGCTGTTGTGGGGCTTGCAGCCTGTCAAAAGAAGGACCAGTCAGCTGATGGTAAAGTAACAATTGAATACTTTAACCAAAAGACAGAAATGACTGATACTCTTCAAGAGATGGTAAAGGATTTTGAAAAAGAAAACCCAAATATCCATGTCAAATTAACAACGGTCCCAGCAGCCGGTATCGTCTTGAAGACACGTATCTTGTCTGGAGATGTGCCCGATATTATCCATATCTACCCTCAGAATATGGACTTCCAAGAATGGGCAAAAGCTGGTTATTTCCAAGATATGACTGGTAAGGATTATTTGAAAAGAATCAAAAATAATTATGCTGAAAAGTATGCCATAAATGGCAAAATTTACAATGTCCCATTGAATGCCAATGTTTCTGGTATCTACTATAACAAGACTAAGTTTAAAGAACTTGGCCTTGAAGAACCAAAAACTTTCGAAGAATTCCAAGAGATTACCAAGAAAATTAAGGATAGTGGTACATCACCATTTGCAGTTGCAGGAACAGAAGGTTGGACACTAAACGGATACCACCAATTATCATTGATTACGACAACTGGTAGTGGTGATAAAGCAAATGATTACCTTCGTTTCTCAAAACCAAATGCTATTAAAGCGACTGACCCAATTCTAAAAGAAGATGCTAAGAAAATGGATCTTCTAGCTGAAAATGCACAAAATGGTTGGCGTGGCGCTTCCTATAATGATGCTGTTGTTGCCTTTGCCAATGGCAAAGCCTTGATGCTGCCTCAAGGATCATGGGCTTTAGCGGCAGTTAACCAACAAGATCCGAAGTTTGAAATTGGTATGTTCGCCTTTCCTGGTGATAAGGCAGGACATGAGGCTACAGTGGGAGCAGGGGATTTAGCCCTATCAATATCAGCTAAAACAAAACATCCTAAGGAAACTGAGAAGTTCATCGAATATATGACCTCAGCTAAGGCAATGCAAAAGTATTATGATGTTGATGGTTCACCAGTTGCTGTAGAAGGGGTGAAACAGGATCCAAAGTCACCACTTGCTAATATTTCACAACTAGCCTTCACAGATAAACACTATGTTTGGTTGGGACAACACTGGAACTCTGAAGAAGATTTCTTTAACTTGAGTGCAAGTTACTTGATGGATCAAAATATCGATAACATGGCAAATAACCTCAATGCCTTCTTCAACCCTATGAAGGCCGATCTTGACTAGGAGGAGTAATAACAAAATGCGAAAATTTTTGAATAAATATTGGGGATGGACCTTCCTCATCGTACCAATCATCTTACAAGCTGTCTTCTTTTACTTCCCTATGGTACAAGGAGCCTTCTATAGTCTCACAAACTGGACTGGTTTGACTTACAATTATAAGTTTGTCGGCCTCAATAACTACAAACTCCTCTTGATCGATGGAAAATTCTTCCAAGCTATCATCTTTACCATCATCTTAACCTTGGCTTTGATTATTGGAGAAATCTTCATCGGAATGGTTGTGGCTCGTGCGCTCAATTCAAAAATTAAGGGACAAACCTTCTTCCGTGCTTGGTTCTTCTTCCCAGCTGTACTTTCAGGTTTGACCGTTTCCTTGATTTTCAAACAGTTCTTTAACTATGGTCTTCCAACAATCGGTAAGGTTTTGGGTATCGGTTTCTTGCAAGAAAGCTTGCTCGGAACTAGCTTTGGAGCAGTCATTGCAACAATCTTTGTACTCCTTTGGCAAGGGGTGGCAATGCCAATCATCCTATTTCTTGCGGGTCTTCAAAGTATCCCAGATGATATTCTTGAAGCTGCAGCTATTGACGGGGCTACTGCTAAACAAACCTTCTGGAAGATTGAGTTACCATACTTACTTCCTACAGTTTCAATGGTCTTCATCCTAGCACTTAAATCAGGGTTAACAGCCTTTGACCAAATCTTTGCACTTACAGGTGGTGGACCAAACAACGCCACAACATCTCTGGGACTCTTAGTTTATAACTATGCCTTCAAGAGCAACCAATACGGTTATGCCAATGCGATTGCCATTATCCTCTTCTTGATTATCGGCGTCGTATCAGTCCTACAAATCAAACTATCTAAGAAATTTGAAATTTAATGGAGGAGTATCACAAATGAAAAAAGAAGAAAAAGTAACGAATTTTTGGAAATACGCCCTCCTCGTTGTCGGTGGTATCCTCATTCTAGTACCACTCTTGGTAACAGTCTTTAGTTCCTTTAAGACTACCAAGGACATCATGAATCATTTCTTTAGCTTGCCTAACCCATTTACGCTAAGCAACTACCAGCGTTTGATTGCGGACGGTATTGGTGGTTACTTCTGGAATTCAGCAGTTATTACAATCCTCTCACTTATTGTGGTAGCAATATTCATCCCAGCAGCAGCCTATTCAATTGCTCGTAACATGTCAAAACGTAAAGCTTTCAACATCATGTATTCACTGTTGATTTTGGGAATCTTTGTACCTTTCCAAGTTATCATGATCCCAATCACAGTCATGATGAGTAAACTTGGTCTTGCTAATATGTATGGCTTGGTAATTCTGTATCTAACATATGCCATTCCACAAACCCTCTTCCTTTATGTCGGTTACATCAAAATTAGTGTGCCAGATAGTTTAGATGAAGCAGCAGAAATTGATGGTGCGGATAAGTTCACAACCTACCGTCAAATCATCTTCCCAATGCTTAAACCAATGCATGCGACAACCCTAATCATCAATGCCCTTTGGTTCTGGAATGACTTCATGCTTCCATTGTTGATTTTGAACAAAGATTCAAAAATGTGGACGCTTCCACTCTTCCAATACAACTATCAAGGGCAATACTTCAACGATTATGGACCAAGCTTCGCATCATACATCGTAGGTATCATTACTATCACAATCGTTTACCTCATTTTCCAAAAGAATATCATTTCAGGAATGAGTAACGGTGCAGTAAAATAAGCTATTTAGACATTAGCACAACTCAATAAAATATTACGGTAACAATCAAAGAAAGAATCACTCAGATAAAGGGAGAAAACAATGGTCGAATTAAACCTTAACCACATCCACAAAAAATACCCAAATGCAACACATTATGCAGTAGAAGATTTTAACCTCAATATCAAAGATAAAGAGTTCATCGTCTTTGTCGGACCATCAGGGTGTGGTAAATCAACAACACTTCGCATGGTAGCAGGACTTGAAGACATCACTGAAGGTCAATTAAAAATCGATGGAGAAGTCGTTAACGACAAATCACCTAAAGACCGTGACATCGCTATGGTTTTCCAAAACTACGCTCTTTACCCTCATATGACGGTTTACGATAACATGGCGTTTGGTCTTAAATTACGTAAATACAGTAAGGAAGAAATTGATAAACGTGTTCGTGAAGCAGCAGATATTCTTGGACTGAAAGAATTTTTGGAACGTAAACCAGCTGACCTTTCAGGTGGGCAACGCCAACGTGTAGCTATGGGACGTGCCATTGTTCGTGACGCTAAAGTCTTCCTCATGGACGAACCTCTCTCAAACTTGGATGCCAAGCTTCGTGTGTCAATGCGTGCTGAAATCGCTAAAATCCACCAACGTATCGGTTCAACAACAATCTATGTTACTCACGACCAAACGGAAGCTATGACCTTGGCTGATCGTATCGTCATCATGAGTTCAACAAAAAATCCTGATGGTTCAGGAACAATTGGACGTGTGGAACAAATCGGTACACCTCAAGAACTTTATAACACTCCAGCCAATAAATTTGTAGCTGGCTTCATCGGTAGCCCTGCTATGAACTTCTTTGAAGTTACTGTTCACGACGACAAGATTGTGAGTGCTAGTGGGGTTGAGCTTGAAGTACCACTTGGTCAACTTAAAATTTTGAAAGACAAAGGTTACCTTGGTAAGAAAGTCATCTTTGGTATCCGTCCAGAGGATGTTACAAGTGAACTTGTTGCTCGTGAAGCTTATCCAAATGCTACTGTAGAAGCAGAAGTAAATGTTGCTGAACTCCTCGGAGCTGAAACTATGCTTTACGTCAAAATCGGTCACGATGAGTTTGCAGCCCGTGTTGATGCCCGTGACTTCCACAATCCAGGCGAAAAAGTTACCTTGACATTCAATGTTGCTAAAGGACACTTCTTCGATGTGACTACTGAAAAAGCTATTCGTTAAAACTATTTGAAAATTGTCCTCTGATAGAGCAAAAATGTCCTGACGATTGTCCAAGGCAAACTATCAGGTGGCAATTTTCTTTGAAAACTGATATAAGGAGACAAGTATGTATGATTTAGAAAAGCCTTTACCTTTGGAAGAAAAAGCAATTGATGTGCTTACAGTGGGCGAGGTTTTAGTGGACATGATTGATCTTGAAGGGAGTTATCATCCTTTCTTTGGAGGCTCCCCTGCTAATATTGCCATGAACGTCAAAGCCTTAGGTGGACGCTCAGCTTTGGTAGCTGCTGTGGGTAAAGACCGTATGGGCGAGTTTTTGAAAGAGACTATCAAACAGCGTGGTCTAACAGATGGCATTATTCAGGAAAATAAAGCATCTACCAGTATGGTTTTGGTCAATAAAACGACTGGCACACCGATACCTATCTTTTATCGTGGTGCAGATTACCAACTGGATTACACTAACGAACTAAAAGAACTGGCTTCTGAAAGCAAGATTCTTCATTTCTCATCTTGGCCAATTTCTCAAGAACACTCCCGCAAAACTATTGAGAACTTGATTGAACAAGCCAAAGCAGAAGGAACCTTGATTTCCTTTGACCCTAACTATCATCCTGCCCTCTGGCAAGAAGGACATGAAGGCATTGGCTACATAAAAGAGTTGATTAAACATGTAGATATTATCAAACCTTCTGAAGATGACGCCGAACGTATTTTTGGACCAGACACTGTTGACAATCAAATCAAGAAATTCCTGGATTTGGGTGCTAAACTGGTCGTCATGACACTTGGCAAAGATGGTCTAGTTGTTGCTAATGGAGAGCAAACGGTTCATAGAAAAACCAAAGCTACCAAGGTTGTTGATGCGACAGGTGCAGGTGATGCTTTCTGGTCAGGCTTCTACACAGGGCTTTGTAAAGGAAAAACAATTCTAGAAGCTGTAGACGATGGCAGTCGTACCTCAGCCTATAAATTACAGTATGTTGGAGCAGTCGTTGAATTGCCAACATTGGAAGAACTGGAGGATGCATTAAATGGTTAAAAATAAGGTACAACTCATTACCTATCCAGACTCACTTGGTGGAAATTTAAAAGCACTCAAATCAAATCTAGATACTTACTTCCCTAACCTTTTTGAAGGTGGAATCCACATTCTGCCACCCTACCCTTCTTCAGGGGACCGTGGTTTCGCACCATTAACCTATTTTGAAATCGATCCTCAGTTTGGTGACTGGGAGGATGTGAGAAATCTAGCAGAGGATTACGATATTCTTCTTGATATTATGGTAAACCACATTTCTCAAAAATCTCCATATTTCCAAGATTTCTTGAAGAATGGCCGTGATTCACAATATGCTGATTATTTCTTGACGCTTGAAAAAATCTGGGAAGATGGTGTGCCAGTTCAATCTGATATCGATCAAATGTTCTTGCGACGTAAAGTACCGTATTCAGAGTTCATTATTGAAAAAACTGGTGAAGTCGAAAAAGTTTGGACAACTTTCGGTAAAACAACCCCATCTGAACAAATTGACTTGGATGTACACTCAGAGCAAGTAAAACAACTGTTTGTCGATATTTTCAAACATTTCCATGATAATGGCATTAAGATTATTCGACTAGATGCTGTCGGCTATGTTTTGAAAAAACTTGGAACATCATGTTTCTTTGTAGAGCCTGATATCTATGATTTCCTTGACTGGATTCTTGGTGTGGCGAAATCTTACGATATTGCTCTCTTGCCAGAGGTGCACGCCCATTATTCTATTCAATACAAATTGGCAGAGCATGGTTGCTGGATTTATGATTTTATCTTGCCGTACCGTATTTTTGAGGCTCTTAGTAATGAAGAATCTAAGTTCCTTGTTGATTATCTCCAAACACGTCCACACGGTCAATTCACGATGCTTGATTGCCATGATGGCCTTCCGGTCAAACCAGATTTAGACGGACTTATTGATAGTAAAGATGCCCGTAAGTTGGTTGACCTGGCATTGGATCGTGGTGCTAACCTCAGTCTTATCGTATCGGATGAGCATAAGGATGAAGATGGCTTTGATGTCCATCAAATTCGCTCGACGATTTATTCTCTCTTTGATGAAGATGATGATACTTATCTCGCTGCACGTGCTTTACAAGTCTTCACACCAGGTATTCCACAAATCTACTACGTTGGTTTACTTGCAGGTAAGAATGATATTGAAGCAGTCGAAGCACGAGGTGATGGTCGTGAAATCAACCGTCATAATTTTGATGAAAAAGAAATCGTGGCAGCGGCAGAAACTGAAGTGGTTAAACGTTTAGTTAACCTTATCCGCTTCCGAAATCAACACCCAGCCTTCGAAGGCGATTTCACTGCTCAAGCTTCAAGTCCAACTGAATTGGTGCTCTCTTGGGAAAATGGTGCTGAACGTGCAAGTTTAACCATTGATTTGAAAGTTAAAACTGGACGTGTGGTTTACACGGAAGATAGTCAGGAAAAAGTCTTCACAATTTAATTATGTTATCCTTGTTATCGATAATTGATAACAGATATATGAAAGTTCTCCCCTATCTCCAGGAGAACTTTTTCAAAATAAAGAACGAAAACGCTTGCACAAATAGATAAGAAGCGTAAAATATAACTAGTAATGAAAAATGTTTAACTTAATCAAGAAAGTTAATCTGGCTAGTAAGCAGTCAAAATAACTAAAGAATGATTTTCGAAAGGGAGACAAATATGCAAAAACATTGGTGGCATAAAGCTACGATTTATCAAATTTACCCCAAGTCGTTCATGGATTCCAACGGTGATGGAATCGGTGACCTCAAGGGGATTACCAGTAAGTTAGACTACTTGCAAAAGCTTGGAATAACAGCCCTATGGCTTTCGCCTGTCTATGACAGTCCAATGGATGACAATGGTTATGATATTGCTAACTATGAGGCTATTGCGGATATTTTTGGGGATATGAGTGACATGGATGAGCTTTTGGCGGAAGCCAAGAAGCGTGATATTCAAATTGTTATGGACTTGGTGGTTAACCATACGTCTGATGAGCATGCATGGTTCATCGAAGCGCGTGAAAATCCAGAAAGTCTTGAACGAGATTTCTACATCTGGCGAGACAAACCTAATGAGTTAGTATCTATCTTTAGTGGCTCCGCTTGGGAATATGATGAGACCTCAGGGCAATATTATCTGCATTTCTTTAGTAAGAAACAGCCAGACCTCAACTGGGAAAATCCACAGTTGCGCCAGAAAGTTTATGCCATGATGAATTTCTGGATTGATAAGGGAATCGGTGGTTTCCGTATGGATGTGATTGATATGATTGGTAAGATCCCAGATCAACTGATTGATACAAATGGTCCAAAACTTCACGATTATATCAAGGAGATGAACCAGGCAAGCTTTGGAAAGCACGACCTTCTAACCGTTGGTGAAACCTGGGGAGCAACACCTGAAATTGCTAAACAGTATTCAAATCCAGATAATCAAGAACTTTCCATGGTTTTCCAGTTTGAACATATTGGACTTCAGCATAAGCCAGATAGTCCTAAATGGGAGTATGAGAAGGAGTTGGATGTTACAGCACTTAAGGCTATTTTTAATAAATGGCAAACCGAGTTAGAGTTGGGACAAGGGTGGAACTCGCTTTTTTGGAACAACCACGACTTACCTCGTATTCTCTCAATGTGGGGAGATACTGGTGTCTATCGTGAGAAGTCAGCCAAGGCCTTGGCTATCCTCCTTCATCTGATGAGAGGAACACCTTACATTTATCAAGGTGAAGAAATCGGCATGACCAATTATCCTTTTAGAACTTTGGAAGAATTGAATGACATTGAATCTCTCAACTATGCCAAAGAGGCTCTCGAAAAAGGGGCATCGATAGAAGTTATCATGGACCAAATCCGTCAGGTGGGTCGTGACAATGCTCGAACACCAATGCAATGGGATACGTCTAAAAATGCTGGATTTAGCATATCGGATAAGACTTGGTTACCTGTTAATCCAAACTATAAGGACATAAATGTTGAATCAGCCCTTGCCAATCCAGAATCAATTTTCTATACATATCAGAAGCTCGTAGAGCTTCGTAAGACTCAAGATTGGTTGGTAGATGCTGACTTTGAACTCTTGGAGACAACTGACAAAGTGTTTGCTTATATTCGGAAAACCAAAGATAGCAGTTATCTGGTTGTAGTCAACCTATCAGACCAAGAACAAGACTTCTGTTATGATTTCGAAGGAGCAGAAGTTGTCATTGCAAATACCGAATTAGAGCCAATTACAGACCAAGGCAAACTCCAAGCCTGGGATGCTATTTGTGTGAAAGTGAAATAAAAAGAAAAGTGGTTGTCAACTAACTGTTGGCGACCACATTTTTCTATTAAATAGTTGTTATTTCGTACTTTCTCTCAGAGTCAGTTTAGTGCCTAACATAGTAAGTGTCGGGATTTCTCTTGGAGCCAAGACTTGTTTATTGAGGACGTCCATGGCAGTTCGCCCCATTTCTTCGGTGTAGACAGTGACACAGGATAAGGGTGGAAATACCTGTCTTGCCATGATTGTATCATTAAAGGAAATGATTTGAATCTGATCTGGAACAATGAGGCCAGCTTCTTGAAAAGCTCTGAGTGCCCCAATAGCTAGGCTATCACTTGCGGCAAAAAAGGCATCTGGAAGTTTCTCCTCTGTCTCTAGTTTAGCTTTGATAAGTTCATAACCAGATAGTGCACTAAAGTTTCCTATCAATATGAGGTTAGCGTCGTAAATTCCCTCTTCAATACAAAAATTGCGATAGGCTCGCCGACGTGAATCAGGAATAATTTCTTGAAAGTCGGTTGTCTTCTCCTCACCTGTTAAAAGTCCGATTGATTGACACCCTTGGTTTTTTAAATATCGGAGGGCAGACTGAACAGCATTTTCAAAATCGGTCGTGATACAAGGGTGTCCCTGGGTTAAGGTATCGCTATCCACAAATACAAGGGGTTTCCCCAGTGCTTCAAAATCAGAAATTTGAGATTTACTGAATTTTCCGATACAGATTACCCCTATAACTTCCTCAGCCAGGTTAAAGGGGATATCGTTAAAATATCGTAGAATCTCGTAGTCGAGTTCCTGAGCCCTTTTTTCAATGCCGAGTCGAATATTATAATAGTAGATGTCATCTAATTCGTCTTCCTCACTTACCCATTGGATAATTGCCACTTGATGTTTTTCTTTTTTCAAGTTTCCGATTTTCTTATGTTTGGTATATCCGATTTCATCTGCCGCAGTTAAAATACGGTGCCTGGTTTCTTCAGTAACGGAGAGGTTTTCATCTTGGTTGAGAACACGTGAAACAGTTGCGATTGATACATCAGCCAATTTTGCGATATCTTTTAATGTAGCCATATTGTTCTCCTTTCATCCAAAGTATATCATAAATTCTAAAATTTTACCTATTTTTTACTAAAAAAACAGTAAAAATATTGATTTTCCTTGTGAAAGGGGTTACACTGTTAGTGTAAAAAAGAATAAGCGAGGTACATCCTATGAAGACATCACAGTTAAGAGAAAAGTTTAAAGAAGTTTTTGGTGTAGAAGCAGAACATACTTTCTTTTCTCCAGGTCGTATTAATTTGATTGGTGAACACACTGACTACAACGGTGGACATGTGTTCCCAGCAGCTATTACCTTAGGTACTTACGGAGCGGCCCGTAAACGTGATGACAAAGTTTTGCGTTTCTTCTCAGGTAACTTTGAAGATAAGGGAATCATCGAAGTACCACTTGAAAATCTTCGTTTTGAAAAAGAACACAACTGGACAAACTATCCAAAAGGTGTTCTTCATTTCTTGCAAGAAGCTGGTCATACGATTGATTCAGGTATGGATATTTACATCTATGGTAACATTCCAAATGGATCAGGCTTGTCATCATCATCATCTTTGGAATTGTTGATTGGTGTTATTGCTGAAAAACTTTATGACCTTAAATTGGAACGCCTTGACTTGGTTAAAATCGGTAAGCAAACGGAAAATGACTTTATCGGCGTTAACTCTGGTATCATGGACCAATTCGCTATTGGTATGGGAGCTGAACAACGTGCGATTTACTTGGATACCAATACTTTAGAGTATGACTTGGTGCCGCTTGACCTTAAAGACAATGTTGTAGTTATCATGAACACTAACAAACGTCGTGAATTGGCAGATTCTAAATACAATGAACGTCGTGCGGAATGTGAAACAGCAGTATCTGAACTCCAAGAAAAACTTGATATCCAAACACTTGGTGAATTGGACCTCTGGACATTCGATGCATACAGCTACTTGATTAAAGACGAAAACCGTATCAAACGTGCCCGTCACGCAGTTCTTGAAAATCAACGTACACTTCAAGCCCGTAAAGCTCTTGAATCAGGAGATTTGGAAGGCTTTGGTCGTCTTATGAATGCTTCTCACGTGTCATTGGAACATGATTACGAAGTTACAGGTCTTGAACTTGATACTTTGGCACACACAGCATGGGAACAAGAAGGTGTTCTTGGAGCTCGTATGACAGGAGCGGGCTTTGGTGGATGTGCCATCGCACTTGTAAACAAAGATAAAGTTGAAGATTTCAAAAAAGCAGTTGGTCAACGTTATGAAGAAGTCGTTGGTTATGCACCAAGCTTCTATATTGCTGAAGTAGCTGGCGGTTCACGAGTACTTGATTAATGAGAAAGAAGTAGAGATTATGGCTGAAAATTTAGTAAACACTTTTGTAACTCTGGTTATTGAAAATAGTGATTATGAGGAATTGGACCGTATCTATTTGACAAACAAAGTTTTTGCTTTGGTTGGAGAAGGAGTTGCTGATGTTGAAACAGATAGCTCTGAATTGATTGACCTTAAAGACCAGTTGCTTCAAGCAGGTGTTAAAGCTGGTTCTGTAGGTGATCTTAATGAAGAGCAAGATATCATTGGAGCTCAACTCATGGACTTGATTACACCAAGCCCTAGTGCTGTCAATCGTAACTTCTGGGATACTTATAAATCTGCCCCAGAGCAAGCAATTGCTGACTTTTATGCACAAAGTAAACGCAATGATTATGTGAAAGTCAAAGCCATTGCACAAAATATTGCTTATAAAGCACCTACTAAATACGGTGACTTGGAAATTACGATTAACCTTTCAAAACCTGAAAAAGATCCAAAAGCCATCGCTGCAGCTAAAAATGCGGTAGCTTCTGATTATCCAAAATGCCAACTTTGTATGGAAAATGAAGGTTATCTTGGTCGCATCAATCACCCAGCTCGTAGTAATCACCGTGTTATTCGTTTCCAAATGGAAGGAAATGATTGGGGCTTCCAATATTCACCATATGCTTACTTTAATGAACATTCTATCTTCTTTTATGGTAAGCACGAACCAATGCACATCAGTCCATTGACATTTGGTCGTCTCCTATCAATTGTTGAAGCATTTCCTGGTTACTTTGCAGGTTCAAATGCCGATCTTCCAATTGTAGGTGGTTCAATTCTTACACACGAACACTATCAAGGTGGTCGCCACACCTTCCCAATGGAAGTAGCAGGCATTAAAGAAAAAGTTAGCTTTGATGGATACTCTGATGTTGAGACTGGTATCGTTAATTGGCCTATGTCTGTTCTTCGTCTTAGAAGTGAAGACAAGGAAAGACTTATTGCTCTTGCAACCAAAATTTTAAATTGTTGGCGTGGTTATTCAGACGAAAAAGCTGGTGTCTTGGCTGAGTCTGATGGACAACCTCACCACACCATTACCCCAATTGCTCGTAGAAAAGACGGTAAATTTGAATTAGATTTGGTTCTTCGTGACAATCAAACTTCTGAAGAACATCCAGACGGTATCTACCACCCACATAAAGATGTTCAACATATTAAAAAAGAAAACATTGGTTTGATTGAAGTTATGGGATTGGCCATTCTTCCTCCTCGTTTGAAAACAGAACTTAAAGATGTTGAAGATTATCTATTAGGTCAAGGTAACCAAGTTGCTCCAATGCACCAAGAATGGGCGGATAAACTTAAGGCCGAAAATCCAAATGTGACAGCTGATGATGCGAAGAAAGTTGTTCGCCAATCAGTTGCTGATATTTTCGCTCGTGTGTTGGAAGATGCTGGTGTTTATAAGACTAATAGTGAAGGCTTAGATCAGTTTAAAGCATTTGTAGATTTTGTAAATTTAGCTGATTAATTGTTTTTTCTGAAGAAAGGAGATAAGAAATGGCAATTTTAGTATTAGGTGGAGCTGGTTATATCGGTTCTCACATGGTTGATCGCTTAGTTGAAAAAGGTCAAGAAAAAGTAGTAGTAGTAGATAGTTTGGTAACAGGTCACCGTGCTGCCGTACATCCAGATGCTATTTTCTATCAAGGCGATCTTTCTGATCAAGATTTTATGAGAAAGGTCTTCAAAGAAAACCCTGATGTTGATGCCGTTATTCACTTTGCGGCCTATTCATTGGTTGGTGAATCAATGGAAAAACCACTCAAATATTTTGATAACAATACAGCTGGAATGGTTAAATTGCTTGAAGTTATGAACGAATGCGGTGTTAAATACATTGTCTTCTCATCAACAGCAGCAACTTACGGTATCCCAGAAGAAATTCCAATTCTTGAAACAACACCACAAAATCCTATCAACCCATATGGTGAAAGTAAGTTGATGATGGAAACTATCATGAAGTGGTCTGATAAAGCTTATGGTATTAAATATGTGCCACTTCGTTACTTCAACGTCGCTGGTGCAAAACCTGATGGATCTATCGGTGAAGACCATGGTCCAGAAACTCACCTTCTTCCAATTATCCTTCAAGTAGCTCAAGGTGTTCGTGAAAAAATCATGATCTTTGGTGATGACTACAATACTCCAGATGGTACAAATGTTCGTGACTATGTTCACCCATTTGATTTGGCTGATGCTCACCTCCTTGCTGTTGAATATCTTCGTAAAGGAAATGAGTCAACAGCCTTCAACCTAGGCTCTTCAACAGGTTTCTCAAACCTTCAAATTCTTGAAGCCGCTCGTAAGGTAACTGGTAAAGAAATTCCAGCTGAAAAAGCTGATCGTCGTCCTGGTGATCCTGATACATTGATTGCTTCATCTGAAAAAGCACGTACAGTTCTTGGATGGAAACCACAATTTGATAACATCGAAAAAATCATCGCAAGTGCTTGGGCATGGCATTCTAGCCATCCAAAAGGGTACGATGATCGAGGATAATTAAAATAATAAACAAAGGGTCAAAGAGTATATATAATTATTGTACTCTTTGTTTTTTGAGGAAAAAATATGAAAATAAGCTGCGAAATTATTGGAAAAGTTGATTCAGGCGATGTCAGTAAAATTTCAATGGAAAATAATAATGGTGTTGTCATTTCCACACTCACAACAGGTGCTACACTTCAGGAGTTTTTGGTTCCAACGGAAACTGGTGCTCTTAAAAATATAGTACTTGGTTTCAGTGATTACGAGGATTACTATAAGAATAATTTATGTGCCTGCCAGTCCATTGGTAGGGTTGCTGGAAGAATTGGGAAAGCTTCGTATACTCATAATATGGTTCTTTATAGCCTTCCTAAGAATGAGGGAGAAAACTGTTTACATGGCGGTCCAAAAGGAATGCAGGTTCAAAATTGGAACTATGTCACAAACCTAAATGATGAATATGTTGAGACAAAATTTATTAGAAGACTTTATTCAAGTGTAGATGGCTTTCCTGGTGATGTTACAGTCTCTATTAGTTATAGACTTAACAATAATAACCGCTTAACAATACTCTTTGAAGCCTTCGATGTTACAGAGTCAACAGTCTTTAATCCGACAAACCATGTTTACTTTAATCTTAGCGACAAACAGGATTTATCAAGTCATGAGTTACAAATCTATTCAGACTATCGTTTAGAGTTGGATTCTGAGTTAATTCCAACAGGACAAAAAATTAATGTAGATGGAACGAATTATGATTTCAGAAAGACAACTGACTTGCTACCTCGAATTGAAGCAAATAATGGTTTTGATGATGCCTTTGTAGTTGGAGGGGAAACTTGTGATCATGTGAAAGAAGTAGCTATTTTGCATGACAAAGAAAGCGGAGATGGTATTGAAATCTTCTCTAACAGAAATGGTTTAGTTATTTATACTATGGATATTATAGAGGATAATATTTACTTTGCGAGAGATCGAGGAACAATTGCAAAAGGACGAGAAGCTATAGCTATGGAAGCTCAAACACTCCCAGATGCCGTTAATCATACAGATTTTGGAGATATCATCTTGGAGGAGGGTCATAGTGTAAGCTATGAAATCGGTTTCCAATATTTTAATTCATCAAAATAACCATGTTTTAGTAAAAATTTAGTAAAAAATCACTAAAACTATTGACGATTTAAACTAATACTTATATAATGTAAGCGTATTCAAAAAACAACTAACAGGAGGTTTTCGTAATGGGAAAATCTAAAGGTCAAATGAAGTCTCGTCTATCCTATTCAGCTGGTGCTTTTGGTAACGACGTCTTCTATGCAACGTTGTCAACATACTTTATCATGTTTGTGACAACTCACTTGTTTAACACAGGTGATCCAAAGCAAAATAGTCACTACGTACTATTAATTACTAACATCATCGCTATTTTGCGTATCTTGGAAGTATTTATCGATCCATTGATCGGTAACATGATTGATAACACTCATACTAAGTATGGTAAATTCAAACCATGGGTAGTTGGTGGTGGTATCATCAGTTCTATCGCCTTGTTGCTTCTCTTCACCGATTTAGGTGGTTTGAATAAAACAAATCCTTTCTTGTACCTTGTACTTTTCGGAATTATCTACCTTGTAATGGATGTCTTCTACTCAATTAAAGATATCGGTTTCTGGTCAATGATTCCTGCCTTGTCTCTTGACAGTCATGAACGTGAAAAAATGGCAACTTTTGCCCGTATTGGTTCTACGATTGGTGCCAATATTGTAGGTGTTGCCATCATGCCAATCGTTTTGTTCTTCTCTATGACGAACAGTAGTGGTTCTGGAGATAAATCTGGATGGTTCTGGTTTGCATTTATCGTTGCTCTCATTGGTGTGATTACATCAATAGCTGTTGGTATTGGTACACGTGAAGTTGAGTCAAAACTTCGTGATAACAAAGAAAAAACTAGCCTTAAACAAGTCTTTAAAGTTCTTGGTAAAAACGACCAATTGATGTGGTTGTCTCTCGGATATTGGTTCTATGGTCTTGGTATTAATACACTTAATGCTCTTCAACTTTTTTACTTCACATTTATCCTTGGTGATCCAGGGAAATACTCAATCCTTTACGGATTGAATACAGTTGTTGGTTTGGTTTCAGTTTCACTCTTCCCTAGCCTAGCTGGTAAATTCAACCGTAAACGTTTGTTCTATGGATGTATTGCAGTAATGCTCGGTGGTATCGGAATCTTTAGTATTGCAGGAACATCACTTCCAATGATCTTGACTGCTGCTGAACTCTTCTTTATTCCACAACCTCTTGTGTTCCTTGTTATCCTCATGATTATCTCTGACTCAGTAGAATATGGTCAATGGAAATTGGGACACCGTGATGAATCACTTACTTTGTCAGTTCGTCCACTTGTTGATAAACTTGGTGGTGCGATGTCAAACTGGCTTGTTTCTACAATTGCCGTAGCTGCTGGTATGACAACAGGTGCCTCAGCATCAACAATTACAACACATCAACAGTCTATCTTTAAGCTTAGCATGTTTGGTTTCCCAGCAGCAGCTATGCTCATCGGAGCCTTCATTATTGCTCGTAAAATCACTTTGACTGAAGCACGTCACGCTGAAATTGTTGAAGAATTGGAACATCGCTTTAGCGTAGCAACTTCTGAAAATGAAGTTAAAGCTAACGTCGTATCTCTTGTAAACCCTACAACTGGTCATTTGGTTGACCTCTCAAGTGTTAATGATGAACACTTTGCTTCAGGTAGCATGGGTAAAGGTTTCGCCATTAAACCTACTGATGGAGCTGTCTTTGCACCAATTAGTGGTACCATTCGTCAAGTTCTTCCTACTCGCCATGCAGTTGGTATTGAAAGTGAAGATGGTGTCATTGTTCTTATCCACGTTGGTATCGGAACAGTTAAACTTAAAGGTGAAGGATTCATTAGTTACGTAGAACAAGGTGATCGTGTTGAAGTTGGACAAAAACTTCTTGAGTTCTGGTCACCAATTATTGAGAAAAATGGTCTTGATGACACAGTACTTGTCACTGTAACTAATTCAGAAAAATTCAGTGCTTTCCATCTTGAACAAGAAGTTGGAGAAAAGGTAGAAGCTTTGTCTGAAGTTATTACCTTCAAAAAAGGAGAATAATCTATGAACACGACTGAAAAAATTCAAACTTACTTAAACGATCCAAAGATTGTTAGCGTCAATACTGTTGACGCTCACTCAGATCATAAGTATTTTGAATCTCTTGCAGAATTTTCTGAAGGGGAGATGAAGTTAAGACAATCTCTTAATGGAAAATGGAAAATTCACTATGCTCAGAATACAAATCAAGTTTTAAAAGACTTTTATAAAACAGAATTTGATGAAACTGATTTGAATTTCATCAATGTACCAGGTCATTTAGAGCTTCAAGGTTTTGGTTCTCCACAATATGTGAATACCCAATATCCTTGGGATGGTAAAGAATTCCTTCGTCCACCTCAAGTTCCTCAAGAATCAAATGCTGTTGCATCATATGTTAAACATTTTACCTTGAATGATGCATTAAAAGATAAAAAAGTATTTATCTCATTCCAAGGGGTTGCCACTTCCATCTTTGTATGGGTCAATGGTAACTTCGTAGGATACAGTGAAGATTCATTTACACCTAGTGAATTTGAAATTAGTGATTACCTTGTTGAAGGTGATAACAAGTTGGCGGTAGCTGTTTATCGTTACTCTACAGCAAGCTGGTTGGAAGACCAAGACTTCTGGAGACTTTACGGTATTTTCAGAGATGTTTACTTGTACGCTATTCCGAAAGTTCACGTTCAAGATCTCTTTGTTAAGGGAGATTATGATTACCAAACAAAAGCAGGTCAATTGGATATTGATTTGAAGACTGTTGGTGATTACGAAGATAAGAAGATTAAATATGTTCTTTCAGATCATGAAGGCATCGTTAAAGAAGGTGATGCATCTGTTAATGCTGACGGTGAACTATCTGTAAGTCTTGAAGATTTGCAAATCAAACCTTGGAGTGCTGAAAGTCCTAAACTTTACAATTTGACCCTTCATGTTTTGGATGATGGCCAAGTTGTTGAAGTCGTTCCAGTTAAGGTTGGATTTAGACACTTTGAAATTAAAGATAAACTCATGCTTTTGAATGGTAAGAGAATTGTCTTTAAAGGGGTTAACAGACACGAATTTAACGCTAGAACAGGACGTTGTATCACTGAAGAAGATATGCTTTGGGATATCAAAGTGATGAAACAACATAACATCAATGCTGTTCGTACTTCTCACTATCCTAACCAAACACGTTGGTATGAATTGTGTGATGAATATGGACTTTATGTTATCGATGAAGCCAACCTTGAAACACACGGTACATGGCAAAAACTTGGTCTAAGCGAACCTTCATGGAATATCCCAGCTAGTGAACCAGAATGGTTGCCTGCTTGTTTGGATCGTGCCAATAACATGTTCCAACGTGATAAGAACCATGCTAGTGTTATCATTTGGTCTTGTGGTAATGAATCATATGCTGGTAAAGACATTGCTGACATGGCTGATTACTTCCGTAGTGTTGACAATACTCGTCCAGTTCACTATGAAGGTGTTACATGGTGTCGTGAATTTGATTACATTACAGACATCGAAAGTCGTATGTATGCGAAACCAGCTGATATTGAAGAATACCTCACTAACAATCCTCAAAAACCTTATATTTCATGTGAATACATGCACACAATGGGTAACTCTGGTGGTGGATTGAAACTCTACACTGATTTAGAGAAATATCCAGAATACCAAGGTGGATTTATTTGGGACTTCATTGACCAAGCTATTTACAAACCACTTCCAAATGGTAGCGAATTCCTATCATATGGTGGTGACTGGCATGATAGACCTTCTGACTACGAATTTTGTGGAAATGGTATTGTCTTCGCAGATCGTACCCTAACTCCAAAACTTCAAACAGTTAAACATCTTTACTCTAATATTAAGATTGCTGTTGATGAAAAATCAGTAACTATCAAGAATGATAATGTCTTTGAAGATCTTTCTGCTTATACTTTCCTAGCTAGAGTTTACGAAGATGGTAGAAAAGTTAGCGAAAGTGAATATCACTTTGATGTTAAACCAGGTGAAGAAGCAACATTCCCAGTAGAATTCGCTGTTGGAGCTTCAAATGCTGAACGAATTTATGAAGTTGCTTGTGTTCAGAATGAAGCAACTGAATGGGCTCCAAAAGGACATGAAATTATTCGTGGTCAATATGTTGCTGAAAAGATTAGCACTGAAACACCAGTTAAAGCACCTTTGAATGTTGTTGAAGGCGACTTCAACATCGGAATTCAAGGACAAAACTTCTCTATCTTGCTTTCACGTGCACAAAATACGCTAGTATCTGCTAAGTATAACGGTGTTGAATTCATTGAGAAAGGTCCTAAACTTAACTTTACTCGTGCTTACACTGACAACGATCGTGGTGCTGGATATCCATTCGAAATGGCAGGCTGGAAAGTTGCTGGAAACTATAGTAAGGTTACAGATACTCAAATTCAAATTGAAGATGACTCTGTTAAAGTGACTTATGTTCATGAATTGCCTGGCTTGTCTGATGTCGAAGTTAAGGTGACTTATCAAGTTGATTACAAGGGTCGAATCTTTGTTACTGCAAACTATGATGGTAAAGCAGGTTTGCCAAACTTCCCTGAATTTGGTCTAGAATTTGCTATCGGTTCACAATTTACAAACCTAAGCTATTATGGATACGGTGCAGAAGAAAGCTACCTTGATAAACTTCCTGGTGCCTATCTTGGTCGATATGAAACATCTGTTGAAAAGACATTTGCTCCATATCTAATGCCACAAGAATCTGGTAATCACTATGGTACTCGTGAATTTACAGTATCTGATGATAACCATAATGGTCTTAAATTCACCGCACTTAATAAGGCATTCGAATTCAGTGCTTTGCGTAACAGTACTGAACAAATTGAAAATGCTCGTCATCAATATGAATTGCAACAATCTGATGCTACATGGATTAAAGTTCTTGCTGCTCAAATGGGTGTCGGTGGTGACGACTCATGGGGTGCTCCAGTTCATGACGAATTCTTGGTTAGCTCAGCAGATAGCTATCAATTGAGCTTCGTGATTGAACCACTCAACTAAAGTATTATTGGACTTTGCCTCCAACGATATATTTGATAAAGGAAACTCGAAAGGGTTTCCTTTTGTCATGGTTTGAAGTAAGAAAAAAGGAAACAGACCTCTGTTTCCTTTTAAAATGTAACTCAGTTTTCAATTCCTTTAAAAATGGGAGTGGTCAAGTAAAATTATGAAAAAGTGAGTTAAAGTTATTGATATAGAGAAGGGACTAAACCACTCCCAAGGCGTTAATGATTTTTTGTAGCTTTAAATGAAACTTGAAGATTATGCCTTGACGTTAATCGTCCAATGGCACTCTATCTAATATAAGTATACAACTTTGAGTTTAGATGTCCCAAAATAAGACTCTATGGATTCTTATCTGTATTGTGATTGGCGACTATTTTTGTCAATAAAAATTTAAGAGGTTGTTGATTTCACTTAGAATATAGTAATGTTCTATGAAAACGTATACAATAGTAGATAGAGAAATAAACATAGATTGGAGAAGATTGATGACATCATCTTTTGAAGACTTCACAAAAAAAGCAGAAGCATTCTTAGAAGAACATATTACAGAGTATCTCAGTGTGGACATGGCTCTTGAAGATTTTGCAAGACAATACAACCAAGGGCTTTTTGATGAGATCACTTCCCCTGATTCAAAGCAGGAGAGAGCTTGGAAACTCATTGAAGAGGCTTATCATTATCACGAGGAAGATCCTTCGAGAAGTCAGGAATTTTTGACAGAAGCTTTAAAACTAGATCCTGAAAATCTTGATGCTAAGCAGATGCTCTTAACTTTTCAAAGTCCACTTGAACATCTAAAAGACCTAATTGCTTTAGAAAAAGAGCAAAGGTCCAAGTGGGATCAAGGTCCAAAAATGGGCTGGGCTAATCTTGACGAGCGTCCTTATTTGTCTTTGAAGTATAATCTTGCTAAATTTTATTTAAGCAACAGTATGAAGCGGTTTGCTATTAAGGAATTTGAAGAGATTCTAGAGATAGATGTTCAGGATCACATGGGAGTCCGTTACGAATTGATGGCTACCTATTGTAATCTGGAGGACTATGATAAGGCTAAAAACTTTTTCGAATGTGAGCAAATGGAATATCACGAAGAAGATTTGATGATAGTACCAATGATGACGGTCTCTCTAATGACGGGACATATTGAGGATGCGGATTTCTATTTTGATTTTCTCTATGCAAAAAATCCAGAGTTCGAAAATTATTTAAAAATGATTGAACAAGGTGATGACGAGCGTCTAGTTGCCGAAACGCTTAAAGTCAACCCTATCTTATTTGAAGCCAATAGTATGAAAAGTCTTTTGATGGTTTTTAATCAAGTCGTTGATCTGTCCCAGTCAGAATATTATTTTACTTGGTTAATCGAAAAATATCGTGTAAAACGTCCACAAAGACATGTTGCGAAAAAGAAAAATCCAGAATTGCACAAACTAATTAGAGAATTGGAAAAAAGTATAGAACAAAGCAAAGCCCTCCAAGGTCTTTCAATAAGTGTGGAGCGTATACTTCGTCAACATGGCTTAATAGATTTTAAAGATTTTAAAAAGAAAACGGAAGAGGAAGTAGCAGCGATTAGAGGAGTTGGAAAGGTGAGCATGAAAATCCTTAAAGAAAATGGTGTTGTCTATAAAAAGAAGCGGAAAAAGAAGTAAGGAACTATTCATCAAACAAGCCGTAGTAAATCTTTGCATTTTTATCTTATATCTTTTAAGATAATTCTGTTACAAATTGAAAAGGAGAACAGAATGGAAACATATACACTTTCAAATGGCGTTACGATTCCTAAAATCGGTTTTGGGACTTGGCAGATTCCAGAAGGGGAAGAAGCTTATAACAGCGTTAGTTTCGCACTTAAGGCTGGTTACACACATATTGATACAGCGCAAATCTACGGTAACGAGGTTTCTGTAGGTAAGGCGATTGCTGATAGTGATGTGGCGCGTGAGGATATTTTCCTAACAACAAAACTTTGGAATGACAAGCATGATTACGAATTGGCTAAAGCCTCTATCGACGAATCACTCGAAAGATTAGGTGTGGATTATTTGGATCTTTTGCTCATCCACTGGCCAAATCCTAAGGCTCTTCGTGAAAATGATGCTTGGAAGGCTGGCAATGCAGGCGCTTGGAAGGCAATGGAAGAAGCCTATAAAGATGGTAAAGTTCGTGCTATTGGGGTATCTAACTTTATGCAACATCACCTTGAAGCTCTCCTTGAAACGGCTGAAATTGTGCCACATGTCAACCAAATTCTCTTGGCTCCAGGTTGTGCTCAAGAAGACTTGGTTCCTTATTGCCAAGAGCGTGACATTCTTCTTGAAGCCTACAGTCCACTAGGTACTGGTAGCATTTTTGGAAATGAAGACGTCGAAGCAGTGGCTGAACGTAACGGAAAATCTGTTGCTCAAGTTGCCTTACGTTGGAGTCTTCAAAAAGGTTTCTTGCCACTACCTAAGTCAGTGACACCAAAAAATATTGAAGCCAACTTAGATATCTTTGACTTTGATTTGTCGGAGGAAGATATGACAGTCTTGGATAAGATTCAAGGCATCAAGACTCAGGATGACCCTGATTCCGTTAATTTTTAATAGGATAGAAGCAACTCGTGAGGGTTGTTTTTTATTGTTTTACGAATAAAAGTATGAACCTATTATCAAAATTGACAAAAAGGAGGAGTGGTAATACAATGGTGTTACAAAAGAGAACGAGGTTAAGGATATGACAACAATTACATTGAAGGTTTCAGAGGCAGATAAGAAGTTCATGCAGGCCATTGCGAAATTTGAAGGGGTATCCTTGTCAGAATTAATTCGTACCAAAACTTTAGAAGCCATTGAGGATGAATATGACGCTAGAGTAGCCGATTTGGCTTTGGCAGAATATGAAGACTATCTTGAAAATGGTGGGGAGGTGCTAAATTGGGATGACCTATAAGATAGTACCCACCCCTAAATTTGCCAAAAGTTTTAAAAAGTTGGATCCTTTTGTTAGGAAACAAATTAAGGCTTATCTCAATCGTGTGACAGAGAATCCAAGAGCCAAGGGTAAGGCCTTAGTTGCCAATCGCACTGGACAATGGCGTTATCGTATTGGTGCCTATCGTGTTATTGTCAATATTCAGGACAATGAACTAATCATACTTGCCCTCGAAGTCGGTCATAGACGTGATATCTATTAGTATCAAGACATAGAATGTCCTAGGTTCCGTTAATTTTTAATAGGATAGAAGCAACTCGTTAGGGTTGCTTTTTTATACTGTGTGTGCCCGAATTTGCTATAATAAGGCTATCATATCAATTACTATTAGAAGGGAAGTTATGCTATGGAATCGCGGAACCTTCTTCCTCAAAATACGCGTCTGATGGCTAATTTGTTGAGTTTCTCGGGAGGGGCTTTGGATGTCTTTTGTCATATGTATTACCATAGTTTGGTTGCTACTCAGACAGGGAATATTCTCTTGTTAGTTGCTGACTGGCGTAGTAGTAGCATGTACCATAACATGTTACGATGCTTTTCCATCCTTTTCTTTTCCTTAGGTTTTCTTTTTGGCATGTGGTTTAAAGATCATCGTAAGAATGCCTACTGGCGTGTTTATGGTCTTCTTCCACTTTGCGTGATGACAGCTATCCTGCCTTTTCTACCTTCAAATGCCTTGATTGAGCTCCCGATTATCGCTTTTTCTGCAGGTATCATGATGAAGACTTTTACTGGCAGTCAGATTGAGAATCATCCCTTCGTGATATTTATGACCTCAGGAAATTATCGAAGGATGTTAACGGCCCTCTATTATGCCATTCAGGGAAGTGGTGATCAGAGAGAATATCGTCGTCAGGCTGTCAATTATAGCTTTATCGTAGGGAGCTTTGTCGTTGGCGCTATCGTCTCAGCCGTTCTGATGCATTTTGTGCACCTTAAGTCAATCTGGGTAATCACACTCAGTCTTATTATCATCATGGTTTACTATTCATCTGAAGTGAAACGACTAGGACTCAAGGAAACTAATCTTTAGTCGTCTGTAGCAAATATTTTTGATAACAATTGTCTTGTGTTATAATTTTGATTATATTATTTTCATTTAATCAAAAAAAGGAGACATAAGATGCCTGTAGTAAGCAATGATTTTTCAGATATCGTTTATAACCGTCGTTCCATTCGTAACTTTGATTCATCTGTTAAGATTCCGCGAGAAGAACTGTTGGAAATCCTAGATAAAACTGTCACAGCACCATCATCAGTCAACATGCAACCTTGGCGTTTTGTCGTCGTTGATAGCGAAGAGGGCAAGGAAAAATTGACACCTTTCGTCAGCTACAATGGTGTGCAAAATGAAACATCATCAGCCATGGTCCTTATTTTTGCCGATTTGAAGAGCCAAGAAAGAGCTGAAGATATATACGGTAAGGCTGTTGCTCAAGGAAAAATGCCTGAAGAGGTCAAAGAAAAGCAACTGTCAAGCATTGTACCAATGTATGAAAATGCTCCTCGCGAAATGATGAATGAAATTGTCCACATCGATGCTAGCCTTGCTGCCATGCAGTTGATGTTGGTTGCTCGTTCTTATGGTTATGATACCAACGCCATCGGTGGTTATAAAAAAGATGGGCTTGCCAAAGCCTTTGGACTTGATGAAGACCGTCATGTACCAGTTTTGCTCATTGCTCTTGGGAAAGCCAATGAAGAAGGCTTTGAGTCTGTTCGTCTGGATGCCTCTGATGTAACAACTTTTGCATAATAAATAATCGACCATAGGTCTCGGAAGTGGAGACTTATGGTTTTTGTTTTGTATTTTTTGCTATCAATAAGTCGTAATGCACCTTGTCATTAATTTGGCTTTTTGTTAAGATGAAAGAAAAAGTGAGCGTATACAATTGGCAGTATCATTGGAGGATTAAGACATGGCACGTATTTTACAGATTGAAGACAATGAGGATATCCAGAATATTCTTTTTAACTTGTTTTCTGATGAACATGAAATTATCCAAGCCTACTCTGGGACCGAAGGAGAGCTTTTGTTTCAAAATCAAGAGATTGATTTGGTTCTCCTAGATATCATGTTACCAGGTAAGGGTGGCGAAGAGGTGCTTAAGTTTATTAGGCAAAGAAGCTCTGTACCTGTCATTATGTTGACTGCCTTGGGTGATAAGCACTTGATTAGCCAGTACTTACTTGATGGCGCAAATGATTATATCGTTAAGCCCTTTGATCTTGAAGAAGTATATGCGCGTGTCTCCGTTCAACTACGTGAACACAATCATGGGAGTAGTAGGACTGATAACATCTATCAAGTCAAAAACATCACGATAAACCCAGACAGTTTTGAAGTCTCCTGCCAGGGAAAAGTCATTCGTTTGGGTAAGAAAGAGTTTCAAATCTTCCATACACTCCTACAAAATCCAAAGAAAATTTTTACTAAAGAAGACCTCTATGAGACGGTTTGGGAAGCCCCTTATCTATCAGGTGATAATACATTGAATGCACAGTTGAGTAATCTACGGAAGAAACTAGCCAAAGTGGATGCGAGTACGGAGTATATCGAAACGATTTGGGGCTTAGGTGTGCGACTTAAAGGAGATGACTGATGGATGGACTACTTATTGTATTGACTGTACTCCTGCTGGGAGTGACTATCTATCTAGTCCGTTACTATTTGGCTGTAAAATCTCTCTCAAAGCAGATTGAAGAAAAGCTAATTGAAGAAAGCCATAGACGGATTACTCTTAAAAACCAACCAAAATCTTTAGTTACCCTAACGAATCAGGTTGAGTCTCTCTTTACCCAAATTGAAAAGACTAATCTTGTCGCTCTCCAAGAAAAGAAAACCATGGACATGGCTATCAGTAATATTGCCCATGATATACGAACACCGCTGACAGTAGCCAGCGGCTACGCTCAGCAAAGTCTTCGAAGTAGCAGTGAAGATGACAAGGCTATGGAGAAGATTTCTAAAAATCTACTGACGGTTTCAAAGCGTTTGGAAGCTTTGTTGGAATATCGACGATTAACAGAGGGTGCTATCCAACCACAATTTCAAGATGTGGACTTTTCTCAACTTGTGGTTAAAGCTATCCTGCCTTACTATGACATGTTTCAGGAGACAGGGATTGCACTAGATATTCAGGTAGCCCCTGATATCCAATGTGAAATGGATGCTAATATTTTTGAACGTTTATTCCAGAATATTATCAGTAACGTTCTAAAACATGGTAAGAATCAAGCTCAACTGACACTAGAGAAAGTGGATGATGGCATTTATTTGTCAGTTAGTAATATGGTACAACAGCCGATACAACATCTAGACCAACTAACGACCCGCTTTTATTCTGAAAACCTGTCAGACACCGAGGATTCTTCTGGACTTGGACTTTATATCACCGAACACTTAGTCCAAATCTTAGAGGGTGAGTTGCATCTGGACTATGAGAATGAATGGTTCTATTTAACAGTGAGATTATAAAGGCATAAAGTTGATGTTTTTATAATCTTTTTTTGTAACTTTGAGGGAAAAATAAAAATTAGAGAATTACAATGTAAAGATAATTTAATTTTTACTATAAAATCTTTAATTTATCTGATATAATTAATATATGGAGGTAATTATTAATGAAAAAAGTAAAATTTTTAGAATTTATCGTTCTATCTGGATTTTTAGTCGGTGCAGTTATTATTTCTCTAATGAACCAAACAAGTGCTTCTGCAAAAACTGATAATGATTATCAATATAGCAGTGTTATTTTTGGATTTAAAAATAAGAAAAATAAAAAAAGTAAGGACATTCCTACTTATAAGATGTCAGAAACTTTTAAAATTGCAGATGTAGAATACACAATTCATTCTAAAGAAGTCGTACAAAATGTAGGTGGCGAATTTGGTATGAATGCAAAAGGTTCATATCTTATTCTAAACGTAACTGTAAAAAATAACGGTACTAAGTCTATTACAGTATCTGATTCTGACTTTAAGCTAGTTAAAGATAAAACAGAGTATGAAACTGATTCAACAGCAGGAATCTATGCAAATGATGATGCAAATCTTTTCTTTACTAGTGTTAATCCAGAAAATGAAGTAACTGGTAATGTTGTTTTTGATTTGAATCCAGATACAATCTCTGATACTAATTTGAAATTAAAAGTTGATGCTGGATTTGGAAATTCAAATAAAGCATTTGTGACAATTAACGAATAATAACAAGAAATCAAAATAACATCGTGCACGCGCGCGATGTTATTTTTGTTATCATAAATCTTGTTTTTCAAAGGTAATCAAGCCCAAAGCTGTATATGCTAGGATAAATCCTACTGCCACGATTGCAGTATTTTGAATGATAGTTTTATCTGCAGTCATGCCGTAATTAAAGTTGAGTGACAAGTATTTCAAAATTTCTACTTTAGGGAAGATTGCTGCTGGTACGGTTAAAGCTACTAAACCAAGGGTGTAAGTCACAAAGGTTGTCACGATAGAATGTGTGAGGTAGAGGGCAACCGTGGTCAGACTTACCCAAGCTAGATTACACAAGAATTGGAGAAGGAAAGTTAAGGCAAAGTTTCTAACAAAGTGATCAGGTACAGTTCCAAGACCGTGGCAAAGAGTACCTAGAACAAAGGCAAGGCCGTAAGACAGGAGGAGTTGTCCTAAAGTGATAGCTACAATGACGGTTGCCTTGGCGAAGAAGAACCCGCTCCGTGAAATGCCAGAGGTGAGATTATTCTTGTACAATTTTTGTGCTAAATCAACACCCAAAATGATAGAGACCACAATTAAAGTGAATAGGACTGTCATGGAGATACTACTAGAGTAATTAATCAGTGATCCGACACCAGTCCATGAAGAGGCGCTTTGAACGGCTTGTTTTGCCCCAGTCTCTACGCCTACATGCCCTGTGCCTCCCAATAGGACACCAGAAATAATGTTTAGGGCTAGGATAATTTCAGAAATCCAAAATCCTTTAGAACGGAAGAGTCGATAGAAATCGGCGTGAATAGTGTGTAACATGGTTCTACCTCCTTTCTGAATCAACCAGTTGTGTGAAGTAGTTTTCTAAGTCTTGACGTTTGTAGTAAATTTCATCGATGTCAACTTCCTGTTTAACCAGCTCTTTGACAATTACCTTTATCACATGGGATTTGTCGAAAATATGAATTTCATTGTCGCTGTTGACAACCTTGAAGTGTTGATGGAGTTGGTCTTGGAGAATGCGACTAGCCAGGGCTAATTGGTTGGTTTTAAGAACGATATAGTCTTCGCTGAGATGTTCGAATTCGTCCTTAGTAATTTCACGGATGATGTGACCGTGGTCAATAATGCCAAATCGGGTTGAAACCTGATAGAGTTCAGACAAGATGTGGCTGGAGATGAGAACTGTCATACCTTGCTCTTCACTCAATTTTTTTATCATTTGGCGGAATTCTTTGATAGCTACTGGGTCGAGACCATTAATCGGTTCATCCAAAATAAGTAGGTCTGGTTTTGCGATCAGTGCAATAGCGATACCTAGACGTTGCTTCATACCCAGTGAGAAACTGCGAAATTTCTTCTTGCCAGTGTGACCCAGTCCAACCGTATCAAGGATTTCATCAATGACCTTGTCAGGATTTGGAACGTGGTGAATCTTGCAGTAGTAACGTAGATTTTGACGTGCATTGAGATGATTAAGGGCAACAGGTGTTTCAATCACAGAACCGACACGTTTCAGTGCGTGGGTCCACTCTGATTTGGAAGTAGAGTGAAAGAGGGAAACACTACCTTGACTTGGACGGATGAGTTTGGTGATGACCTTGATTAGTGTCGTCTTACCTGCCCCATTTCTTCCGATAAGGCCATAGACCTCACCTTTTTCTAAGGTTAGGTTTACATTGTCTAGAGCTAGATGCTGACCGTAACGTTTAGTCAGATGTCTGACCTCAAGTACCTTTTTCATGATAAGCCTCCTTTCGCTTATTTGATACCGCTTTCTTTTCATCTTTATTGTAATATATAGTCATAAAATAAACATCAAGAAATTCTCAAATATTTCTTAAATTTTTCAAGAAATCATGAAAATGATGGTGACTAAATTCTGAGAGTGTGTGCTTTAACCCACGATTAAGGTAAGGCCCCTCTCTTTGTGCTATAATGAAAGAAAACATTGAATGTAAAGTTTATTTTTGCCTTTTACTAGGAGTCTTTTATGATAAACTATTTGGTCCAGAGGTTTCTCTGGTTTCGTGAGCGAGGCTTTGTCCAAATTACGCAGAAAACCTTAGTTTCGCTCTTTCCATTTTTCCTATTTTCAGGAATTATTCGGGTGATTTCGCTATCTGTCTTTTCAGAGCTTGGTTATATTAACCAGTTGTTTTCAGTTTCTGATTGGCTGCCAGCTTTTAAGATAACTGGTCAGGTGCTCAACAATCTTTCCAGTTTTCTTGGTGGTTTAGCAGGTCCCTTGTCAACCTACTTTGCAGGAAAATACACGGCTGGTCACTACGGTAGAAGTACTGGAACGGCTGGTGTGACATCCCTTTTGGTCAGTTTGACAATAGGATCGCAAGAGTTGTTAATGTCTCCAATAAACGATGGCGATTTGACACGGATTAATTTACCAGCTTCGATTAATATTATGCTGGCTATCTTCGTGGGTTATCTGGTTGGCCAGATTTTTCGCTTTTCAAGAGCTAGTGATGACCAGATTGTGGACAAGGACTATATTTATCAGCCTAAGACGGTTCGTCCCATTTTTTTGTCCTTAATTTTGGCAATTGGACTTAATATTCTATTGGTTATTGGTGAACGGGAAAATATCTTTCAGGCTATTAGACAGTTTATGTCGACCATTACTGTAACTGATAATCATCTGTTCTCAACCTTTATGATGGGACTTTTGAACACTTTTTCTGCTTGGATTGGGAATAGTCAGGCTTTTGCCCTAAATTCCATTGCTGAGGATAGTTTTGCCTTGGAAAATCTGACCTATGCTGTTTCTCATCATACGACGACTGGACTTCCCCACCTTTACACGCTAACAAATCTTTATCATAGTTATGGCTTGGTTGCTGGCATTGGCTCAGGGCTAGCCCTCTTGGTGGCTCTGCTTTTAGCATCAACCAGTTATAAGGATAAGAAGGTGAGTCTTCTAAGTGTCTTTCCTAGTCTCTTTAACAATGGGGCTCCATTTATGGTGGGGATACCAGTCTTGCTTAATTTAGTTTATCTGGTTCCTTTCCTACTGGCACCTATAATCAATATGGGCATTGCTGCGGTGGCTTTGGCTATCCATCTTATGCCAGCTGCGGTTTATCCAGTTCCAGATGGTACACCAAGTCTTCTTTTCGCTTTTATCGGAACTGGGGGTAGTTTACGAGCTCTTGCTGTTAGTCTGCTCTGTTTTGCAGTCGACATTGTTATCTTTATTCCATTTGTACGTCTGTCTAATAAAGTACAACACGGTCTAAAAGAGGAAGGAGAGAGCATTGAAACTAAATAAAAAAACTAAGTTGGTCTTTATCCTTGTTGCTTTCTTTCTCATTGGGCTAGCCGTCCCATCCTATAGTTGGACTAGGAAAAATGTCAAGGAAATAGAGACTTTCTATAATTCAAAATTGTCTCCCATTATCATGATTCCAGGGAGCTCCGCTACGGAAAATAGATTCGACAGCCTAGTACGTAAACTCAATCAAGACCGTCATGGGGTTAAGCATAGCCTCCTCAAGGTCAAGGTTTGGAACAATGGTCGCATCACCTTTGAGGGCAAAATCAAGGCTAAGGACAACGAACCAGTCATTGTTATCGGATTTGAAAATAACAAAGACGGTTATAGTAATATCAAGAAACAAGCTAAGATGATGAATCAGGCCTTTGAAGCCTTGCAGAATAAATACAATTTCAATAATTTCAAAGGTCTGGCCCATTCCAATGGTGGACTGATTTATACAGCCTTTATTGAAAATTATCTGAGTGACTATGATGTCAAGATAAACTCACTCATGACTATCGGGACGCCCTATAATTTCACTGAAACCAATATCAAAAATAAATCAGTCATGCTTGCGGATTTCATAGCTGGTAAGAAGAATATTCCGTCCACCCTACATGTCTATTCGGTAGCAGGAACTATCACTTATGATTCGGACGAGTTGGTGCCTGATGCCAGTGTGTCCGCTGGGAAATATATCTATCAGAACCAAGCAAAGAGCTATACTGAAATTACGGTTACAGGTGAAGATGCTCAGCACTCGGACTTGCCAACCAATGATGAAGTTGTGGATTTGGTCAAACAGCATATTGAGGGGCAGGGTGTCCGTAAGAAACAAAAGACCAAACTAGAGCCTCAGTAAGTGAGAATAATATAGCTTATCAGTTCTAGTTGTTTATCATCAAACACAATCAGATAGAGTCTATAATGGCTCTATCTTTTTTAGCGCTAAGATTGACTTCTCAAGTTGTTGTAACTCCTTGTTTTACAACTTTATTTTTGTTATAATCAAGTAAAATAGCAAAGAAGAATGAGAGGTCCCAAATATGCAAATTCCAAGTCGCTTTACCATTGCCGTTCATATTTTGACTCTTATAGCACAAAATAAGGGAAATGAAACTAAGTTAACCAGTGACTTTATGGCTGGTAGTGTGGGAGTTAACCCTGTTATTATCCGCAAAACCTTGTCGCAACTAAAGAAAGCAGACTTAATTTCAGTTCAAAGGGGAACAGGTGGAGCTAGCTTGCTCAAGGACCCAGAAGAAATCAACCTTCTTCAGGTTTATCGTGCTGTGGATAGCATCGGCCCAAGTGGTCAACTCTTTAGTTTCCATGACAATCCTAACCCAGCCTGTCCAGTAGGACGAAATATTCATGGAATCTTGGACCAAAGCCTAGAAGACGTTCAAATGGCAATGGAAAAAGAGCTTGAAAAGAAAACACTGGCTGGTATTTTAAAGGATGCCAAGGCAAACTGGAAAGAAGCCGGAGCTTGATTTTTAGTCAGTAAATAGAGGAAATCGAAAGTTATTCGGTTTCTTTTTTATTTGCAGGTTGTAATAATTGACATTACAGTCAAACTAAGTATAATATTGTCATATAAAATATTACAACACAGGAGAAAAACATATGACATACGACTACAACAGTAAGATTTATCTGGCAGAAGCAGTGCTAAATGTTAAGGATTTGGCTCGTCAGACTGCCTTTTATTCACAGATTATAGGTCTTGAAATCCTCTCCCAAACGGAAACAGAAGTTATCTTGGGAGCTGGAAACAAGCCCTTGGTCCACTTGATTGAAACCAATCGTGAGGAGGAGGTCAAGTCCAGTTATGGTCTTTACCATATGGCGATTTTGTTACCGTCTCGCGAGGATCTAGCTGATGTTTTCAAACATATCGCCGAGCTGGACTATCCTTTTGTTGGTGCAGCTGACCACGGTTATAGTGAAGCTCTTTATTTGGAAGACCTTGAGGGCAATGGTATTGAGCTTTATAGAGACAAGCCTGTTGCTGAATGGGATATTCGTGAGGATGGTCGCATCGTTGGTGTAACAGAAGAACTCTCAGCCCAAGAAATTTACGAAATGGGACGCAAGGTTGAATCTTTTTTGATAGCTAAGGATACTCGCATGGGGCATATTCACTTATCGGTCAAGGATAGTCAGCTATCTTCAGCTTTCTATCAGGAAGTTTTGGAGCTAGCAGATAAATTCACTATTCCAAGTGCTAGTTGGATTGCTTCAGGTGATTACCATCATCACCTAGCGGTCAACGAATGGGGTGGAAAAGACTTGGCCAAACGTGAAGAAGATATGCCTGGTCTTGCTTATTACATCGTTGAAGTAGAAGACAAGGGAGATTTGATTGCTATTGCAGAGCGTGCTAATAATCGTGGAGCTGAGGTCAAATGGTTATCTTCGAATGCCTTAACATTCAAGGATAATGATGGTATTTTGACACGGGTAAGAAAAAATATTAATAATTAGTGGTTTTCGAGTCGTAACCATTGACATTACATTTTAAACGGCTATAATGATTATTGTAATCAAAGTTGTTACAAATAAACTTAACAATTAACATATATCACAAATAAAGAGGAAATAACGATGACCTACTTTACAGACTTACAAACAAAACGCCGTTCTATCTATGCATTGGGAAAAGATGTAGAACTTTCAAATCAAGAATTGATTGATACTATCGAAGAAGCGGTTCTTAACACACCAACTGCTTTTAACTCACAAACATCACGTGTGGTGATCTTGCTGGATGAAGAATCAGATGCCTTCTGGAATGAGATTGCTTATTCAGAGCTTGAAAAAGTGACACCTGCAGAAGCCTTCGAAGGAACAAAAGAACGTTTGAAAGGTTTTGCCCAAGCTAAGGGAACAATCCTCTTCTATGAAGATCAAGATGTGGTGAAAGGCCTTCAAGAGCAGTTCCCACTTTATGCAGAGAACTTCCCAATTTGGTCAGAACAAGGTCACGGAATCGCTCTTTATGCAACATGGTTGGCTTTGGCTGAGAAGAATATCGGCATGAACGTGCAACACTATAACCCACTTGTTGATGCCCAATTGGCTGAAAAATATGATATCCCAGCGAACTGGAAGCTCCGTGCCCAAGCACCATTTGGTCAAATCGTCGCACCAGCAGGAGATAAGGACATCCAAACAGAAGGCCGTTTCAAAGTTTTTGGAGACAAATAATCACCTTAACTTAGTCAGTTGGTTATGTACTGACTGAACAAAATTATAATGATAAGACAAATGACTAGCAGGATTGAAGATTCTTGCTAGTTTTTTCTATTTCAAAACTAGTAATGCCCAAGAAAATGTATAGCGTGAATTTTGAAACTTTCCTTAGGTGATAGCAAATGTCAGCGATTTTCTCCGAAGTTCCATGAGTAAAGTTTGAGTCCTCGATTTTTAATTTTTAGGCTCAGGTTAAGACAGTTCTCCAAACTTCTGATTATCTGAAATTATTTGGTTTTGGGTGCTTTCTTAACAGCATCTTATACATCAATTTTTCCAAGTCGTTTATCGAAGGAGAGATACATTAAAAGGTTTGAAAAGGTGAGCTACTTATATCATATTTCCAATAATTTTGACAATATCCTTTTTATTTTTGACAAAGATACTTGTCAAAAATAAAAAGAAGCGTTACTATAGTCTTAAACGAAGGAAGGAGAGAAATTATAATGGAATTTATTTGGCTATCTTTTATTCCACTTCTGTTTCTAATTTATACGGGCTCAGAAAAGAAGATAAAAGGATTGAACAGACGTATCAAAGGGTTGGAAAAACAATTGAAAGGAAATAAAGAAATGTCTAGACTTTTAGAAGAATTGAAAGGGCAAACGGTCAGTATTAGACTAAATGGTTTTGGAAGTAATTGGGAAATTGTTGATTTTGATGAAGATTGGGTCAAATTAAGCCGTGAGGGTATTAAACAACATAGGATGACAAAATTAGTTCGTATTGAAGATGTTGAATTAATTCAACAATTGAGGTAGTCATCATGAGATTAAAAAATCGACTGAAAGAGCTGAGGGCTCGTGATGGGCTCAACCAATCTGAGCTAGCCAAGCTAGCAGGGGTCTCACGCCAGTCCATCAGTCTCTTGGAGCGAGGGGAATATACCCCTTCTGTAATTATTGCCATCACCATCGCCCAGGTTTTCAAAGAGCCTGTGGAAAATGTTTTTAGTCTTGTAGAGGAAGAGGAATGATTATGAAAAAGCAACAACAAGAACGATCTCCACGTTACCGTTTTTGGAGAAATATAGGGATCATTACAGTTTCTGGTTTGATCGGAGGAGTCATCGGAGTTTTGACAGGCATGTTTGGATCAGAAAAGCCACTTGAAATCCAAACCTTCTTTAGTAAAGAAGTACTCTTTTTGGACTCAGCAGTTTTATTTCTGATCGTATTTATACTCACGATGGCCTTGTTGATTCATGCGAGAAAAGTCCATCAAAAAATGCTCCAAATAGATGACGAAGATGAGGCCTATCACTATGACATTCAAAAGAATAAACTGTATGGTTTAGCGACCATTTTTAAAGGCATCATGATCTTGTCATACTTTTTAGTCATCATCTTTTATTGTCAATTGATGTCTATGGATAGACCTGGCACAGGGAACTTGGCTTTTATCTTTGGAGACTTTACCATGCTCTATCTTTTTATTGCCTTGATTGTCCTATTTTTCGTAGTGGATTCCTTCTATCGAAAGACCTTTCATCAGCTTTATGGAAAACCGATTCCCCGCAATGCCAATGCCAAGGAAGTGCGTAAATTCATGATGAGTATGATGGATGAAGCAGAAAAGCAGATTAGCTACGAAGAAAATTTCGAAGTGGTCGTCAAGTTAAGCAATTATATCTTGCCGAGCCTTCTCCTTGTTCTCTTAATTATTGGGATTGCCTTCCAGACAGATATCCTCTTGGCTTTGAGTGTTGTATCCATCATCTATATTTATATACTTATTTCACAATACAAGATTACCAAACGTTATTATAAAGAATAAAGGTATCATCCATGTTAGAAATCTGTAAAAGCTTTTGGAAGTGATAGAGAGTCCTTCTTATTGAAAATCTTATCTTTCATTTCCTTAGATAGAATCAATGGGTGTGTTATCAGTCTTTAATCTTAGGTATTATGGGAGATTATCAAACTTTCCCTTAGCTATCGTTTATTCTCTAAGCCCTCAGTTGAAACTGAGGGTCTTTTATTTCTCAATTGATTTTTGAAACCCTTTTCACTACAATAGAGATACAGAAAAGGAGTCAGAGATGAAGTATATTGATTTTGCTGAAAATGAGCGTTTGTCAACGATTGTCCTTGGGATGATGCGGATCAGTCAGATGAGTGAAGATGAGGTGGAGGCCTTGGTGGAGGCAGCCTTGTCGATTGGAATTAACACATTTGATCTGGCGGATATTTATGGAAATGGACAATGTGAGCAGCTCCTTGGTAAGGTCCTCAAACGTCGCCCAGATCTTCGTGATCAGATGTGGATTCAGTCTAAGTGTGGGATTCGCAAAGATGGCTTTACCTATTTTGATTTTTCTAAGGACTATATTTTGGACTCCGTTGATGGCATTCTCGAGCGTTTGCAGATTGAACGCTTAGATAGTCTCCTCCTTCATCGACCGGATGCCCTCATGGAGCCTGAAGAAGTGGCAGAAGCCTTTAATCACTTGGAGCAAGCCGGTAAGGTCCGTCATTTTGGGGTATCCAATCAAAATCCTATGATGATGGAATTGCTCAAAACCGCAGTCAAACAACCTCTCAAGGTCAACCAGTTGCAGTTGAGTGCTGCCTTTACACCGAGCTTTGATGCTGGTTTTCATGTCAATATGGAAGGGCCAAAAGCAGCTGTGCGAGATGGCAGTGTTTTTGAGTATTGTCGCTTAAACGATACGGTGATTCAGGCCTGGTCTGTCCTCCAGCATGGCTATTTCAAGGGAAATTTTGTCGGCAATGAAGAGTTTGCGGACCTCAATCACGTCCTCAATGACTTGGCGAAAAAATACCAAGTCACACCGACAGCCATCGCCCTTGCTTGGGTCCTTCGTTATCCAGGTAAGATGCAGGCGGTCATCGGAACAACCAAGCCACAGCATGTCCTTGAAGCAGCGAAAGCAGCAGAAGTCACTTTGACGCGCAAGGAATGGTACCAAATCTACCTGGCTGCAGGAAATGATTTGCCTTAGAATCTTGTTATCAAACCAGATTCCACTCTAATCGGTAGTCTGGTTTTTTGTTTTGTGGTCTTCAGTTTTTTCTTGACAAGCCTTTCCTTTTTATGATATCTTTTATGCAACAAGTGTTGCGCAACGAATGTTGCGCGAAAGGAGTCTTATGCCACCCAAGGTTAAATTTAGTAAAGAGGCTATCATTGGGACAGCTTTACAATTGGTGAGAGAAGAGGGCATGTCTAGTTTGACAGCTAGAGCATTAGCGGAGAAACTGGGAGCTACACCAAGAGTCATTTTTGGGCAATTTGCTAATATGGCTGAGTTACAAGCAGAGGTTATTGGTGCTGCGGAGATGGTCGTGGTGGAGTATATTCGCAAGGCTTTAGAAGATGAAAAGCCTTTTCGATCTGTCGGGGTTGCTTATATCCTTTTCGCCTCAAAAGAACCCCAACTCTTTCAATTGCTTTTCCAAAATCCTAGCAAAGATCCGATTCGTCGCTTTCAAGATTTTCTTCCCATGAAGGATCATAGTTACCAATTGGTTCTGGATTCGATCGTTGCAGACTACCCTTTGACTGTAGAGGAGGCTGGTCGCTTGTACCAGCATCTATTTATCTACTCACACGGGATGGCCTCTATGGTTGCTTCTGGTATTTATCAGTTCAGCATGGAAGAAGTGATTGGATTACTGACAGAGGTTTGTCAATCTCTCATCAAAGAAATGGTAGGAAAGAAATGATTCAACTAGAAAATGTGCACAAAAGTTACGGCCAAACCAAGGTTTTAAAGGGGATTGAGTTGCAGATTCAAGACCAGGATGATGTGGTTATCCTTGGTCCTTCTGGATCAGGCAAGTCAACTTTCTTAAATGTGTTATCAGGCTTAGAAAAGGTAGACGAAGGGCATATCCTCATTCAAGGGCAGGATTTATCACAACTCACGGATGCTCAATTGACAACCTTTAGACGTGAGAAGATTGCCTTTATTTTCCAGCAGTATTATCTATTGCCGAATCTAACGGTTAGACAAAATGTAAAGATGGGAGCTGATTTGGCAAACAATCATGATTTTTTGCAGATCATCGAGGATTTGGGGCTTGGCGATAAGCTGGACAAGTATCCGAGTGAATTGTCGGGTGGGGAACAGCAGAGAGTGTCCATTGCTCGGGCCTTGGCCAAAAAGCCAGAGATTCTCTTCTTGGATGAGCCGACGGGTGCCCTCGATGAAGAAACAGGACGCAAGATTCTCGACTATATCTGGAAACTGAAAGAAAAGATAGGTTTTACCTTGATCATGGTGACGCACAACCAAAATATTGCGGATATGGCCAGAACCATCATTCGTGTCAATAGTGGCAAGATTATCGAAGTTGTGACCAATGATCAGCCTCAGACTGCTTATGAGATTGGATGGTAAGTCATGTTTTCAGTAAAAGATATTCGAAAATTAGTTGTCGTTAGTATCATTGGAGCCTGTGCGGTCTTTGTGGCCAATCTCTTCTTGAATTTTTACCTGGATATCGAGCAGTTGGAGATTTCCAAAACCAATCCCATGATTCAGACTTACTATGATGCCCAGGTCTCGCTTTCTTGGATGGTGGCCATGGTCAGTGGAGTCGTCTTGTCTTTGACGTCGGTCCTTCTCATGTGTTTTTATATCAAACAATTTGTCGATGACCACAAGGAACAATTAGGGATTTTAAAGGCTTTGGGCTACAGCAATGGCCAGTTGGCTAAACGATTTTGGGCCTTTGGACTCAGTTTTGGAGCTGGAGCGCTTCTTGGCTATTTTGCTTCTTTTCTCATGATGGGACATTTTTACGACTTCCGTAATGAAAAGGGGATTTTGCCAGAAATTACCATTCACTTTCACTGGCAGCTCTTGCTTACTTTGGTGATCCTGCCAACGACCTTCTTTATGGTTCTCGCGATTGGTTATGCTAGAAGACAACTACAAACGCCGGCTCTTCACTTATTGAAAAAGTCCCCAAGTCCGATCAAGGTCAAAAGGAGAAAGAGGGCTTTCAAGAAAGACAAATCCTTCTTAAAAGAGCTGTCTTCGTCACTGATTTGGGGGAGAAAATCTATCTTGTTCTTTGTGGTCTTTGGCTCCATGTGTTTTGCGGCCATGGTTCAATTGTCCTTTGGCTTAAGAGATTACACAGATGACATCATCCAAACCATGATGATTATGATTGGCCTAATTCTTTCTTTCTCGATTCTCTTTTTGTCATTGGGGATTGTCGTCTCAGAAAGTCGCGAAACCTTAGCCTTGATGAAGGCTTTTGGCTACACCAATCGTGAATGCCAAAATCATATTCTCGCTCCCTATCGTTTTTGGGCCTATCTAGGATTTGTTCTTGGGACGGCTTATCAATACGGTATCATGGAAATCTTGATTGGTGTAATCAAAGATACAGTTCCTGAAAAGATTGAGCATAACTTTGATTGGAATGTTTGCTTCTGGACCTTGATTGGCTTTGCTGTGGTTTATGAAAGCCTGTTTTATCTGTCCAACAGAAAACTCCAAAAACAAACGATTAAAGAAGTGCTCTTAGCTGAATGATTTATGACAGTAATCCTTAATATCAGTGCTTTTTGATGAGAAAAAATAGTAGATTCATTGACTTTAGACCTCTTAAAGAGGTCTTTTTCTACTATGAAAACGCTACATAAGAGACTAAATGCACTATCACAATCTTGTGATAGTTTACATCTTCTTAACATTGTCCCGAAATTCTTGCATTCTCTATTGTTAAAGCGTAAGATAGACACTGTTTTAATTTGGTTCTATAATTTTTAGGGTTGATGGAATTTTTCCACCAACCCTATTTTGTGTA
>JAFEHB010000005.1_pt2 | contig 138064 bp, 107 predicted proteins | sample 9267121 | NCBI WGS metagenome assembly JAFEHB01 (sample SAMN17103336, study PRJNA684904) | human gut metagenome | isolation source: diarrhea sample from child under the age of five | host: Homo sapiens | place: South Africa: Mafikeng, Mafikeng Provincial Hospital | collected 2019-09 | reverse complement strand
TACTGGTAAGATGATATAAGAATAAATTTACTCTGAAAGAACCCCAATCGCCGTAAAACAAAAGCAATAGTTATCCCCACAAGATTGCCTAAGATATACAAACGGACTTGAAGTTGCTTCGCAACCCCTCTTGCGGTGCCCAAAATATGGCGGTGTTACGCCATATTTTGACCGCTGCGCCATCCTCGGCTCGCTGCATCTACCACCGGCAGCGCTCGGCGACGAAGCCCGGCACGCGGTTTTGGAGCGAAATAAAGCACGCTTTCAGTTAAGCCGCGTGTTAAAATACAGTCCCCCCTCAAATTCCGCATTAAAACAGCACTTTCAGGATTTGAAAGTGCTGTTCATTTTTGTCTTTATAGTTTTTGATGAAAATTGATGCTTTTTTGATGCTCTTGAAAATTGAGCGCTGTCCTTAAAAAGATTACAACCGTTCACGCACTATCATAAGAGTATATCCAAGCAGATAAGTAAGGAATAAATTTATTTGCTCAATCATCAATTTCATATTCTTATTTTGAAATAACATTACTGTTATGTCTTTAATGATATTTCAAACATTACTCGTGCAGAAAAACTTTAATATTAATCTTTACCCACGAGCCTTTCTTTTCTTTTGAGGTAATTCTGCCAAAAAGCAGTTTACCGGCATCCATAAGTCGAGCAAATATTACATTGTCCTGCTTAGGCACATAGCCGATTTTAACATCATCTATTGTTTTTATCACAATGGCTTGCTTGTCATATTGATTATCCGCTTCCCTGAAGAATTCAAGCTTGTCATTCGTATTGAGGTGTCGTTCTAATTCTTCGATACCCTCAATATGTGTAGTTCCTGCCACATAAGTATCAAAAAGAAAAATATCTTTTTCAAACGGCTTCGGTATTGTAAGTTCTCCGTTGCTTCCATGAAGCAATCCCATAAGTCCACCGGCACCGGATTTCACTAAATCACCCATAAGCTCACCTAATCATTTCTTCGATTTTTGCCTTATAAATCGAGATAAGTTCATTGTACTGACTGAGGATATTCTCAAGTTCTTTTTTCTTTTGTTCTGTTTTATCTTCATCTTCAATGATTTCTTTCATTGTATACGGATACTCCGACTTAATTTGCTCAATGCTGTCTCTTATTGCTTTCAACAAGTGCTGCAACCGCTCTTTTTCTTCGTTAAGCTGAGTTAAAGCATCCTTGTGTTGCTCCGGTAAAGGACTGTTTCCTACCATTTCACCGATAATTCTCAAAGTATTCAAATCGCCGTTTTTATAGGCTGATACTGCATTATCAAATAATTGAACCTGTGCTTGGGAAACATCGGGGTTAATATCGGGGTGCAAAGCCTTTACGATTTTACGGTAGAGCTTTTTCAGTTCTTTATTTTCCTCATCGGTTAAGACCTCTGCTTTGCTTCGCTTCAAGGCGTCATTCATCTTGTTAATCTGCTCATCAAGCCGCTTCTGATACTCGGCAAATTCAATATCAAGCGTTTCTTCAATATCAGAAATGATGACTTTTCCCTGTCTGTTTTTCTTCGCCTGAATCAATTCGATTTTTCTTTTTAGTCGCAAAGATAAACACTGTGCTTCATAAGCCCTATATTCTATACTACCGAGTTTCAACATATATTCCGTTTCAATATTTTTGCAGATAACAAACTGAAGTTCATCACGCTCAAGCAAAAGCATTGATAATTCGGTACGCATTCTTTCGACTTCATTTTTCAATTTCTCAAAATCAGGGAACACAATAACATTACCTGTAGAAGTAATGTCTACAGGAACTTCGGTATCTTCTTCATCGTCCTTGAACATCATATATTCGGCAGCACGACCGGCAAGCCGCCTTTTGATTTCATTATCGTCCATACAACCTCAAATTCCTCAAATTCTTTATATTGACTCAAAATAAATATCGACTATGCCATCTAGCTGTTTTTTGATTTCTGTGAAATCACAGTCCAAATCAAGTGTTTTAACCGAAATAGCGTTGCCACCCATTTTGTATTCATTATTTGGTAACACCACTTCATCTGTCTTTGCATAAAGCAACATTCCAGACACATTTCCGTTCCTCTCTGTATCGAGGTTTTTAACATAAGTAAATATCTGATACAGATTCCCTGAGTGTAAGGTATTTACATCATATTGCTTCTGCGTTGTATGGGCGTAATATTTGGCATCTATAACCAATGTTATGTCTCTCTGTTTTAACATTATATCGCTTTGCATTACAGGGAGCATCTCTCTGTACCCATCATCTGTATCCCACTGAATTTGAGAAGCAGAAGCCCTAACTTCGGGATGTTCTTTTTTATAATACTCAAGGATAAACTTTTCATAAAGCCTGCACATACGCTGTTCATCAAGAAAGTCCATCAATTTTGTGCTTCCGTCGGAGGTCGTTTGTAATAGCCCTTTAAGTATCAGATAACAAATGGAAATCAGCATTTGATATGTCTGATTATTCTTATTAAATTGAAATTTCCAGTTTATGCTCTCCCGGCTCAATGGTTCAATTTCCGAAAAATAGATAAGCAATTTGCGAAGTTGTTTTTTTCTTTCTTTGCTGATTTCGCTTCTGACGAGGACATCCATCGTAGTGCGTATAATTCGATTCAGATAGGAATTAACCGAGAACTCGTCATAATTGCACACCAACTGCTTTTTCAGCATTGATTGTTGTTTTACCGAAGCAGATATATCTATTTTTCCACGGAGAGAGGATAAAGGCTCACTTTGAACCACATACTCCTTACCTAATCCTCGCTTTATCTGCAAAGATACTCCTTTAATAAGGATGGCAGCACAAAGTTCCGCAACATTGTCAAAATCCTCAGTAGCGACCTGCTTATACCCTTGCTCATTTAAGACTTGAAACGCATATGAAAGCATATAGTATATGTTTTGTATGCGTATCATTTTATGGCACTCCTTAATGTTGCAGACCAGTCTCTAACCTTAGTAGGTTCATCAAACCAGTATTCTTTAATCAATGGTATCACTTCATATTCAACAACAGATTTAAGCCATTCATCAGTAACTTCATCATCGGAGCAGAAATAGCTATGACCGATTCTAAAGCCGTCTCCTAATGACTCATCTGTTGAAATTGTACTGTTCAGGGACTTGACAGCGGCAATCAGCTTTTCCAATTTAGGCGAATCCTTTTCCGCCAAGTAGTTTTTGAAGCCTTCCGAAGAAAATGCAGGAGCAAAGTCAAAAAATGCAAATCTTCTTCGAAGTGCATAATCCATAAGAGCAAGGCTTCTGTCAGCGGTGTTCATCATACCTATAATTCTGACATTCTGAGGCACAGTAAACCATTCGTTTGAATAAAGCAGTTTGATTTTTTCGCCACGCTTATCTTTCTCGATTAACATCATAAGTTCACCGAGAATTTTACTCAAGTTACCACGGTTGATTTCATCAATGATAAAGAAATACGGTCTTTCATTATCTTCTTCCGCTTCCTTGCAGAACTTATAAAAAGTACCATTTACAAGTTCAAAGCCATCTTTTGAAGGTCTGTATCCTTGAATGAAATCTTCATAAGAGTAGCTTTGATGGAACTGTACCATTGCTATACGGCTTGTGTCTTTCTGTCCCATTATAGAGTAAGCAAGTCTCTTTGCCGCAAAAGTCTTTCCAACACCGGGTGCACCTTGCAGAATAACATTGTATTTTGCTTCAAGCAATTCCGTCAGAGTGTTATATGTATCCTCATCCATATAGACTTCATTCAGAAAATCATCTTTTGAATACAACGGATACTTGATTTCTTTTTGTTCCGATACTGCTTCAGAAGTATCTTCCGCAAACAGAGCAAGTAGCTTTTGAACATAATCAGGGTAAGCCGATATGTTGGTAAGAGTTTTCATAACTGCCTGACCCGGATGTTCCCATTCGCCTTTGTTTTGCCAGTCAACTTTTCTAATGTGTTTGTAGGTACTTCTTGAAGTATCGTAAATATAATCGGAAGTCACAATACCTTTTCCGATAATTTTATGCATTCCTTTTTTGGCGAAAATCACATCGCCTACTTTAATTTCATTTGCGAACTGCCAAAGGCAATGAGCGTTGTTTTTGTAGGAATAACTTGGGTCGTAAACCTTTTTCATATACTCTTTGATTTTCTCTTTTGAAGAAAATCCTTTAAGGTCTGTAACATCGTCCCAACCGATACCCATTATGCCGGATTTATAGAACTCGTCCCACATTGAAGCGTTGTCACCGGGAGAGTAAATCCAATAATTCGTTTCTTTTATATTTGAATCAACTGTGGTTGTCGTGGTTTCTTCTGTTTTGCCTGATTGGTTGCTTTTCCAAGCATAATAAGACAGTTCGGGGAAACTGTGATACTCATATTCCTTCTGATTAAGAGCATTCTTTGCCTGCTCGCACATAAACAGATAGTTTCTTCCGTCGGGTAAGCCTTTATTTATATCCGAGAATATGGTCGTAAAATAATGTGGCATATTGTCTACATCCGTAATAAAGTCTCTGTTGGTAGAGTCCAAATTGATGAATGTATATGGTCTCACCCAATAAAGTCCTATCGTAATATTCCACTTAATCATTTTCTGCTTTGTAACTGTGTCATAAGCAGCAATGAAAGCGTTTTTATTATCTGTGGAGGCTTCATCGGAATATGCGATTGCTTTTTCAAGCAAATCCCAAAGGTTATCTATGTCGTGTTCTCCACGATTTTCTTTATACGCAAAGAACCACGCACTTAAATTCATTACTACCGGAATACCATCAAACTCTGTCGGTACAGCAGCCTTAATAGAGAATTGCTTTGCAAATTGTTCCAACAAAGCAATACGATTGGCATTTGTTATACCCTTATTGAAACAGCCGAAAACAGTAAATGGGCAGATGTCCTCATATACTTCTTTTCCTCTTTCCTTAAACGGAAAATTCTTTCCGACGTCAGAAAAGATGGTTTTCAGTATGTTAATTAGCTCGTTGCGGTTATTCTTAAATTTTAATAAGGCTGAAGCTAACTCCATATAGAAATCAACCCATCTATAATCCGCCTTTACATTTCTTTTATCGTTCAGCTTCGATAATCCTTGTTTAAATATCAAAGATGCTAATTCATCCGTCATATCTATATTCCAACCAGCATCTGTCAACTTCCACAAACCACGAACGCTTTTGTCAAGATACCCTGCGTAAACAAGATAATTCCTTGCAAATGCAACTTCATTTGCAAATTTCTTAACATTATTTTTTCCTCTTCTTTCTGAAATCACATTTTCTGTTAAATGTTCATTTTTAGCAATAATAGAACGCACATCCTGAGGTGTTCCTTGTCCCCCTAGTTCCTTCAAAGCAACTAAAATTGGTCTCATCCAACACAGAAAAGCAGCGTTAGATTTATAATTTTGTTCGTTCATCAAATTTCCTCCATCAACTTATGCTTCCATCACATTATCAGTCCAAAGCTCGCACTGTGTCATAACAGTCTGCACAGCGTCTTCCATACCTTCGGGCGGATACTTATGCTTCTTCAAAAGCTTTTTGATAAGCATACGCATTTTTGCTCTTGCTGACTCACGCTTTTGCCAATCAATCGTCTTGTTTCTGCGCAGAGTATCGGCAAGCTCCTTTGTAATGGCTATGAGTTCGTCGTTTTCGTAGAAGTCCTTAATTGCCTGCGGCTTCGTTAGGGCGTCATAGAATGCAAGCTCATCGGCTGTAAGTCCGAGTTGGTCGCCTTCTTTTTGTGCTGCTGCAATCTGCTTTGCCAGCTTGAGCATTTCTTCAATGACTTCTTCGTTGGTCAGCATACCGTTCAAATACGCATTGAGCGAACGCTGCATAATTTCGCTGAACTTTTCGGAATTAACCACATTCGTCCTGCGGTAAACAGAAACCTGCTCTGCAATCAATTTTTTCAAAAGCTCGACAGCAAGATTCTTTTCCTTCATATTGGCAACTTCTTCAAGGAATTTCGGGTCAAACAAAGAAAATTCTTCCTTGATATCTGAGAAAAGATTGATTACTCCGTCGCTTTTAATGCTTTGTTTGAGAAGTTCATTTATTCTTGCGTTCATTTCGGGCAAGGAGATTTTTTTGCCGACACCGGTATTGGTAAGCCTGAGTACAAGCACACGAACAGCATCAAAGAAAACTGCTTCGATACGGTCGTCCTCATCAACCATAGAGGAACAGAGGGACAATGCCTGATGAAGCATAAGTGCTTCTTTTACAAACGAGTCTTTATCATCAACTTTTTCTCTGCCCATAATGAAGTTGACAGCGCCGCTGATAGTCTTAGACCTTTCAAGGTCTGTGCCCGTTTGGAACTTAGAATAATCAAATCCGTGGAACTTATCACGGCAGACGGACAACTTTTCTTGGAATTTCGGGAAAGCAACCTTTGCAACATCGGTGTCACCATAATTCTTTTTATCACGGGCGGTATAGTCGTTCATAGCCTTTTTAAGTGCCGTTGCAATGCCTACATAGTCAACAACAAGACCACCCTCTTTGTCACGGAATACACGATTTACACGGGCGATAGCCTGCATAAGATTGTGTCCCGACATCGGCTTGTAAACATACATAGTGGCAAGGGACGGCACGTCAAAGCCTGTGAGCCACATATCTACAACGATTGCAATTTTAAGCGGACTGTTGTTGTCTTTGAATTTCTTTGCAAGTTCGTCCTTGTGATGTTTATTACCGATTACTTCACGCCATTCTTCCGGGTCGTTGTTGCCGGAAGTCATTACAACCGCAACCTTTTCCGTCCAAGCAGGGCGCAACTCTAAAATACGCTTGTAAATTTTCATAGCGATGGGGCGAGAGTAAGCAACAATCATTGCCTTGCCTGTCAGCAGGTTTTCTCTGTTGCTCTCATAGTGGTCGAGTATATCGCTTACAAGCGAATTGATGGTGTTATCGTTACCAAGTATTGCTTCCATCTGACCGAGTTCACGCTTGCTCTTTTCGATAACTTCTTCGTCTGCGTTGGCGGACATAATATCATACTCGGTATCAATCATCCGTAGCGTTGCTTCGTCAAGATTGAGCTTAATTACACGGCTTTCGTAATAAACAGGGCGTGTCGCTCCGTCCTCGACCGCCTGCGTCATATCGTAAATGTCGATATAGTCACCGAACACCTCACGGGTGCTGCGGTCTTTTGAAGAAATAGGAGTGCCTGTAAATCCGATATATGTAGCATTAGGAAGTGAATTACGAATAATGCGAGCAGTTCCTATTTTAACCTTACCGGTCTTAGCGTCTACAGTTTCGGTAAGTCCATATTGACCTCTGTGTGCTTCATCAGCCATAACAATAATATTGTGGCGTTCAGATAACGGCTCGTGCGACTCCTCGAACTTTTGCATAGTGGTAAAAATAATGCCATTTGCCTGTCTGCCATCAAGCCAGTCTTTTAGTCCGACATCATTTTTACCCGAAGTTTCTGTCAGTTTTCTGCAAGTTGCGTGCACCGGCTCTTGACGCAAGAAATCTTTACATTTTGCAAACTGACCGTAAAGTTGGTCGTCAAGGTCGTTTCTGTCAGTAATTACAACAATCGTCGGGCTGTCCAACGCTTCTTGCAACAAATGAGCATAGAACACCATAGACAGCGACTTTCCGCTGCCTTGGGTGTGCCAAAATACGCCGCCCTTACCGTCGGTAACGGTAGCGTGCTTTGTGGATTCAATTGCTTTTCTGACCGCAAAGTATTGATGATAGCCTGAAAGTATCTTAAATGAGTTGATACCCTCGTTAGAAAAGCAAATGAAGTTTTTGATTATATCCAGCAGTCTTTCCTTTTGGAACATACCCTCAAAGAAAGTATCAAATTGGGCATACTGTGTGTTTTCGTAGTCGCCGTCTTTTGTTTTCCACTCCATAAAGCGGTCTTCACCGGAGGTGATCGTACCCGCTTTGGATGTCAACTGGTCGCTCATTACGCAAATTGCGTTATATACAAACATTGACGGGATTTCCTGCATATAGTTGCGAAGCTGTCTGTACGCTTCGGAAGCGTCCGTTTCTTCGCGAGAGGGAGATTTTAATTCAACAAGTACAACAGGTAAACCGTTCAAAAAGAGAATTACATCGGGGCGTTTGTTGCTGTTTTCAATAAAAGTCCATTGGTTAGCAACGATAAAGGAGTTATTATCGGGATTTTTGTAGTCAACAAGATAGACGATAGAGGAACGCTCCTTACCGTCAACAAAATATCTTACCGGGATACCGTTTTGCAGATAGTCCATAAACACGGCGTTTTTCTGCACAAGTTCTCCGTTTTCAAAGTTCTTTAGTTTGAATAATGCGTCAGAAATGGCATCATCAGGTAACCCTCTGTTCAAGCGGTACAGAGAGTCAAGCAGAACTTCCTCATATAACGGACTGTAAAAGTCCCTTTCTATATCGGGACCGTATGCGTAATCGTACCCCAAATCATTTCTAAACAGCTCGATAACTGAGTTTTCATAATCGGCTTCGGTATATAATCCCGGCATTTTTTCTCCTCCTCGCATTAATTTTATCAATCTTCAGCTTTTAATCTTCGTATAAGTTGTCTCGCAAATAATAAAGCTATTTCATCACAGGTATAATTTTTAGAATCAAGAGCTTGAATTTCCGCAACAGACGGATATTTCTTTCTTAAATCTTCATTTGTAATATTATGTACAATAGGAAGAATAAGCTTCTGTCCGTTTCTGTTTTGTCTGTTCAAGAACTCATTTAGTTCCTTTTCTGTCCATTCACGGTCAAAAAAATTATCAGAAATAACAATAATAGCAAATTCTGCTTTCTTTGTTCCTTCCAAAATACGATTTTTCCACTTATCCCCCCACTCAAGAGATTTCTTGTCATAAAAAATCTTTATTCCTAACTTTTCTAACGAATTATTTAATTCATCAACAATACTTTGTTTATCAGCATTTGCGTGAGACAAAAATACATCATATTCAGGTAATGTTTTTGCTTGATAAGCTGAAACTATTTTCTTTTCAACTCCATTTATTTTATCAATAAACTCTTTGTCATTCGATACGCTTTTCAAACAGGAAACAAGTTGTGTATAGCAGTCTATCGAGCGATGGAACAGAAGCGTCTTCATTCGACTTGCAAGAGCGTGTTCTTTTAAATACTTGTTGAAAAATATCTCTACATCGTTAATCCAAACTTCACTTTCCCTATTATATTCTGCAATATCAGTACCGATAGCAGCAGCGTTGATTGGCTTCTTAATATGCTTCGTTCTTTCTAAAAGTTCACTTAATTCTCTTTCAAATTGAGTCATCACCATTTTTTCTTCTTCCTTCATATGTTCTTCATACAAATAGCCATCTTTTAACACGTGAAGTATATATGGATAATTATCTGCCCATTTTGCTGATATGTAATGTGCATCTGATAATTCCTTAAAGCAACCACGAAGAATAGCATCCTCTCTATAGCTTAAGCTATCAAATTTGTTCTTCCAGTGGCTCGGTGTATTCTCATTGTCAATAATTTCTTGTAAAATATTCGAAGCTTCTTTTGAAATTTTTGTCATATACTTTTTATCCCTCCTATGATAAACAATAATTTAGAGCAACAAGCCAAAACCCTTTTCAAATCGTGGTTCGTTGATTTCGAACCGTTTGATGAATCGTTTGTTGATTCTCCGATAGGGACAAAAATTCCACATTCTTTGCAAATGGTTCAGATAGGAAGTCTGTCTCATATTTTAGAAACTGGAAAAAGACCTAAAGGCGGTGCTGTTGCGACCGGTGTACCGAGTATTGGAGCAGAAAATGTAAAAAGACTTGGTGAAGTTAATTTTGCTTCTGCAAAGTATATACCCGTTGAGTTTGCTCAAAAGATGGATAAGGGCAAAGTACACGGTTACGAATTGATGTTATACAAAGATGGTGGTAAACCGGGTACTTTTATTCCTCATTTCTCAATGTTTGGCGAAGGCTTCCCATATGATGATTTTTATATAAACGAACATGTTTTTAAGCTTGATTTTGGAGATAAAGGTTTTAACGAGTTTTGCTATTTTTATCTTCAGACTGACTATCCATATAATTGGTTAGCAAATAACGGTGGCAAAGCCGCAGTACCGGGAATAAATCAGCAAGATGTAAACTCAATTTGGATATACCATCCTGATAATCCTATTGTAAAAGAGTATTGTAAATGGGTACAACCTATCTTTACAACCATCTTAAGAAACTGCTCACAAAATGTAAAATTATCTCAGTTAAGAGACGCACTTTTACCAAAACTGATGTCCGGCGAATTAGATGTTTCCAATGTCGAAATCTAAGCCGCTAAATTATTGTTTATCTGTTTATTATTCCTTATTTTTTCATCTATTTGGAACAAAAATTTCCCAATAGCCTTCTGTAATACTTTTTCCTTAGGAAATGTTATAACTATTTCTTCTTGTAAACGCCGACGATTTATTTCTGTTTGTCCGGTTGAGCCTTCCGCAAGCCCCTCAATTTTCTTTTTATTGCACTTTACAGCATATCCATAATAAAGAGGCTCAATTTCATCTGTGGGTCTAAGCAATATCATATGACCATCCATAGTTGTAGGAACAGGAACATTGAATAGTTGCGCCACACGACCTGCCGTTCCGGTTCCGGTTGAATTAATTAAAACATCTCCATAATGAAGATATTTATCATCAGGAACTCTCTTTATCGTTGCGTTATGTATTCTTGATTCATCATAAGATATTTCAAAATTTCTATTGCATTTCTGATTAAGCACTTGCACCGTATCTTGACTTTTTTCCTCTACATACTTAGGTGATATTCCTTTAGCAATAAAAGATGTGATTTCGCCAAGTGTTTTACTAATCCATTCAGTCATGTTTTTTCCCTCACTTAACCAACGTAACAATTAAAGCAACAAGCGCTACCAGTGCAGAAAATAATGATATAATGTAGTTTCGATCTTTTTCGCGAAGTATTTCTATACATAAGAATAAACAATCAAAACCCGAAATTGCAACTACAAATAACGCTATGCGATTTATCCAACCGTTACTCCAAAAGTCGTTCCAAACATTATACAGTAAACAGCCAATAGCAACAGTAGTTACAAAAAAGAAACTTGCAATAACCAATTTAATAATAAATGAAAATCCATCTTGAGGAATATTTTTGTTTGATTGTACTATTGTTTTCGGCGATTCATCCACAATACGGTTCGTTGACCACTCTATTCGTTGCGTAAGATCATCAAGAAAACCCTCGACTTGATCATCATCTAACCGGATCGTTTTTTGTTTCTGCAATTCAATAGTTTTCTTTTTCTGCTCGGAAAGTTCTTTCTCTAATTGACGAATTCTGTTTTCTTTCCGATCTGATTTTGATGAATTTGACATGGTATCAACTCTCTATCCAATATATTTTCGATGAGCAATTTTAACATTGCTTTGTTTTACCATTGCGTATTGCAAAGTCGTATCTATTTTTCTATGCCCCAAAAGCTGTTGCAATTGCTCAATGGGCATTCCCTTATCTATTGCTACGGTTGCAAGTGTACGCCTGAACTTGTGCGGGTGTACCTTATTAAGTCCTAATTGCTTTCCAAATTCTCTAAGACGAACCTCAACACCGCCGATTTTCAACCTTTCGTGTGGTGATTTCAACGACACAAACAGCGCCGGATTGTCATCCGTCCTGCTCTCCAAATAGTTCTGCAAATGTATCTTTGTGCGAGCGTCAAAATAGACTACTCGCTCCTTACTGCCTTTACCAAACACGATACATTCTCTCTCATTGAAATCAATATCGCTTCGGTTAAGCAGCACCATTTCGCCGACACGCATACCCGTTGAAGCAAGCATATCAATAATCGCTAAGTCTCGAAGCTCTGAGCAGTTATCTCTCATAAGCTCCAACGCTTCATCGGAGTATGTCTCCTTGATATTCGTGCCGGTTTTTACTCTATGTATGCGTCTTACCGGACTTTTCAGTATATAATCCTCGTCCTCTAACCAAGAGAAAAAACTGGAGAGAATACGACGGATATTGTCAATCGTAACCTTGCTTGATTTTTTCTTTTCCTGATACTCGGTCAGGTATCGCCTTATGTCGTCGGTTTCAATATGTTTTACACTTTTGCCGACGGTCGCAATCATCATTTCGATAGTTGCTTTGTAGTATTTAAGAGATTTCTCGGAGCAGCCCTCAATTCGCTTTGCCGATAGGAACAGTTCTACGAAGTTTAGCTCCGAGTATTTCTCTTTGCTTTGATTTTCCGTTATCTCATACTTTGTAAGGGTGTATTTCAACACTTCTTGCAATTTTTCATTTTGTGCATTGTTCAGGTAAGGCAACATTCCTTGAACAACATCTTTGATTAAATCTTGTTTCACAGTCAATTCTCCTTTTTATTCTAAGAGAACGACTATGGGGCGGAAGTCCCCTGATATTAACTCCCGCCACCCACGGAAGTTACGGGTATGTTATAAACAATAATTTAGCGTCTTAAAGGTCAATGTCGGAGACATCAAGTTCGCCGGACATCAATTTTGGTAAAAGTGTGTCTCTCAATGAAGCAAGCTGTTCACTTTGCTTACCATTAGCGAAAATTTGGCTGAATATTGATTTGCAGTAGTCATCAAATACATGCACCTTATCAAACGGAGGTACAATAATTGATTCAGTTTCAATAAACCCTGTGAAATCAAGATTTTTAATACCAGTAGTACCATTCTCGTATGAAAAGAAAACACCTTTTTCGTAGAGATATTGCCAATAGTAATAAACAAAAAGGCTATATCCATTTTTAGGCTTTATTGCTTTGCAGAAGTTTGTGCAAACCATACTGCTATCGTATCGGTCAAGCAATGACTGTGTAATTGCGGTGCACCTTCCGGTGGATTGAGTAGGACTTCCACCAGAAATTTCGATCACAATATCTCCTGCTTCAAGTTTCTTATTAGTAAGGTTCTTGGGAAGGATATATCTTGTTGGCATTTTCCCTTTATTTCCTGCTTTTACTTCAGGTATATCTGCCCCTCTGATACAATAGACCTTTTCAGTATTGTTACCAGTCGGTGTTTCTTTGCCCCAGTCTCCGTTTAGCGTTGACTGTATTAGTTCTCTGAATGTACCGGCTGACCAATCGACATTCTCAGGATTGTCAATAAACCATTTTTTGAACAAAGCTTGAGCTTGTTGCTCTAAATTATTGTTTATCGCATTATTAAGTGCAATTTTATCATCTAATGATTTTAAAACACCTGCAATTTTGACTTGATCAGAGAGTTTCGGAAAATCAATGTCTAAATTTGCTATGACGTCTGTCTGTACTCTTTGTCGCCCTGACGAACCAACCATTGATTTAATAGCAGGATCTCTAACAAGAGAACTGCGTATTAGATAATAGACAAAGTCAGGTGTGGTTAAATTCTTTTTAGCTCTAAATACAATATACTCTGTAGAACCAAATCCAACTTCATTACTATCAAGAATGTTTACCATAGCTGTTTTTCCATTTTCCAAGCAAGGAGTAATCCTAGCCATAATGGTGTCACCGTTACGAAATTTCGAGCCACCGTTAAACTCGGATGTTTCATATTCCGGTATATCTCGACAAAATGGTTGCAATTTATCCATTGGTATTTTTTTAGCCAAACAGCCCCTAATAATTGTTTCTTTTGGATTTATATCTATGTATTCAAATAAAAAAGACATTTAGTTAGCCTCCGTTTCATCTATTATTTCACAAGATGCATTTAACAATTCTTTAGCATTTAAATTATACTCAATATCAAAGGAGTATTGAATACCGTTTATCAGAGCTTTAAAACTAACTTCAGCATTGTCTTCATTCGATTTACAAGATTTTATTGATAAGCTATCCATATGAGTATTTTTATCAAATTCACACTCTGAAAGAATTCGCTGAATTAAATAATCATCTGTATGTAAGAGCGTTTCTACCATATCAGCCATTGTTATGTTGAACTCTTGTGACAGGATATTTCGAACTTCTTTGACATTATTGCACATTTTTAAGTTACTGGCATATTCGCCATTAAATAACTCTGAAAAATCATTGTCATTTGAAATTAAAATTCCAAGTTGCTCGTTCGTATGTGTAAGGATCGTATGAAATATTAGTGCATCTTTAAATCCTGCATCACTATATTCTTTACTACCTGCTTTGGCAACTCTAAAAGGTCGAATGGAATGGATTGCCTGATCAATAATCATTTTCATCGAATTTTCATCTTTGGGGCAAGGAATAATTTTTGAGTTTACTCTTGGATTATCGAGAAAATCTTGAGCAATTTCGCTGACATAATTTTTATAATCGGAATCATCTACACAATCCTTAAACTCGCAATATATTTCTGCTAAGTTACCAAAAGATTTACGAAATGCATTGATTTTTGATTCCATAGAGCTTTTTTCAGATTTAAAATGTTTTATCAAATGCTCTTGTAATTCTAACCAAACCACATCGGGAATACATAATTCAACTTTATCTGTTAATCCCATATTAAAAATCATATCTTCAATTTCATAATAAGATGGATTCACAGTGAATTGAGAAAGATAGAGGGATTTTCCTGAGTGCCTACATTCTAGAAAATTAGTGTCAAAATATAAATAAGCTTTTTCATATTTACTCATATTCATTTCCTTCATTTCTTATTGTAAAACCAATCTCCCCCAGTTTTTTGCGGATTTCGTCCTCCAACTCGTGAGACTTTGCAAACATATCGGAAAGCTCGGATGTAAGACGTGCCATTTTTTCTTCAAACGGTTCGCCGTCGTCCTCGGCTTCTTCAATCCCTACATATCTGCCCGGAGTAAGGATAAAGTCTTGCTTTTCGATTTCTTGCAAATCAGCAACTGCACAGAAGCCTTTTACATCTTCAAGCGTACCATCTTGGAAAGCGGTAAATGTATCTGCTAATTTCTGAATATCGTCATCGGTAAAATCTCTGTGCTTACGGTCAACCATATAACCCATCTTGCGGGCGTCAATAAACAAGGTTTTGCCTTTTTGCCTTTTATTCTTTGTGATGAACCAAAGGGTAACGGGGATAGTTACGCTGTAAAAGAGCTGCGTCGGCAACGCAACAATACCTTCTACAAGGTCGTCTTGAATAATATTTTTTCTGATGTCGCCCTCGCCGCTTGATTGAGAGGACAAAGCACCGTTTGCAAGCACAAGACCGATTTTACCATTCGGCGCAAGGTGGTGTATCATATGCTGAATCCAAGCATAGTTGGCGTTTCCGGCAGGTGGTATTCCGTATTTCCAACGAACATCTTCTTTGAGCTTTTCCTGTCCCCAGTTGGAAAGGTTAAAAGGTGGATTAGCCATAATGAAATCCGCTTTTAGCGTTTTATGTAAATCATTGAAAAATGTATCTGCTTGATACGGACCGAAATCTGCATCAATACCACGAATAGCCATATTCATTTTTGCCATTTTCCAAGTGTCGGCATTGGACTCCTGACCGTAAACGGCGATTTCGTCACGCTTGCCGCTGTGAGCCTGAATGAACTTTGCACTCTGTACGAACATACCGCCCGAACCGCAGCAAGGGTCATATACACGGCAGTTCTTAAACGGCTTTAAGATAGCAACAATGGTTTTAACAATGCTTGCAGGAGTGTAGAACTCACCGCCCTTAACACCTTCGTAAGCGGCGAACTGCTGAATACAATACTCATAAGTTTTGCCGAGCAGGTCTTTGCTTTCTTCGGTGTCGCCCATATCCATATTAGTGAACAGGTCAACAACATCGCCTAAAACACGCTTGTCCAAATCGGGGCTTGCGTAATTCTTAGGCAAAACATTTTTAAGAGTTGTATTTTCCTTTTCTATGGCTCTCATAGCGTCGTCAATAACCGTACCGATTTCGGGAGTATGAGCAGATGAAGCAATTTTGCTCCAACGAGCGTCCTCCGGCACGAAGAAGATATTATCCTCAACATAAGCGTCTCTGTCATCTTCAAAGCCGTCGCCTTCTGCAACAAGCTCTTGATAACGCTTTTCAAACGCACTTGATATGTAACGCAGGAAAATAAGACCTACGATAACCTTTCTGTATTCTGCTGCGGGGATATGTCCCCAAAGGACACACGCTGCGTCCCAAATCTGTTTTTCAAAGCCGATATTGGCGTTATTTCTGTTTGCCATCTTTATCCTCCTGCTGTAAACATACAATAACTTGAAGTTGCGATATGAATTAAATCTATGAATAGATACAATTATACAAATACAAGTATATCATATTTCGACAACCAATACAAATTTTTTTGTTAATTGTACAAATAATGGTACAGGTAATGAATCCTCATCTATAAAAACGGTGAGGATTTTTGTTTTTATAAAATCATTTGTAAATTTTCTTTCAAAACGCATCAACAAAACTTGAATTTTTCTCCGTACGAATTTATGATTTACTGTTTTCTTGTTATTGAAAAATTCAAAGCGGAAGCATACAAGAAGTACCCCTCAGGCAAGCCGAAACACAATCAAGCATCAGCATATATTCTTATGCTGAACACAGGACTCAGAACTGCAGAAGCGTTAGGCTTAATCAACAGCGACATAGACCTTGAAAAGAAAGTGATGCACATTCAAAGAGGTGCTAAAGAAGCGCAAAAGCGTGACGGAACAGAGCGAAAAAGCGGACGAGAAATTGTTGTAGGCAAGCTGAAAACCGCTTCAAGCAAGCGTATCGTACCCTTAAACGAAACGGCTATTCAAGCGATTATCGAATTACGCAGCGAGCGATATTTCGGTGAGGACGCACCGTTGATACCCGATGCAGACGGAAACTTTACAAGACCGTTGAATTTAAGAAAACGGTTTTATTCCATACTCGATGCGGCAGGAATCGAGAAAAAAGGCTTACACAGCCTACGCCACACCTTCGCAACAAAACTTGTAACAGGAGTGTGAGCTGAGGACGGAACGGTAAAAGCATTAACACCGAGGCAGGTGGCAGACCTACTTGGACACACAACTTCTGAGATAACCGAAATGTATTATGTTAAACGAAACACGGATATGCTGATGGGTATTACGAATGAATTTGAATTGTGATTGATGCTTTTTTGATGATGTACCAAACGGATTGCGTGGACTGTGTGGCACAAAGTGGACAAAAAACTGTGCAACAATAAAAAATCGGCGTACGGAAAAGACCGTGCGCCGTAGTTTTATCAATATGGGAAATACAAGCAAAATCGCCGTAAAACAGCGTAAACAAAGGAAAAAAGCACCGAAAAATCGGTGCTTTTTTTGGCAGGGGCAGAAGGACTTGGTCTCGCCTGCCGGCTCGGTCGGTGCTTCTGCACTTCGTGCAGAGGTCTCCACCGGAGACCCGCACCCCTCAACACGCTCCGCGTGCCTCGGAGTCTAAATCATTTTACTCAATGCCAAAACAAAAACGGTCACCTTTCGGTAACCGTTTTCGATTTGGCAGGGGCAGAAGGACTTGAACCCTCGGCACGCGGTTTTGGAGACCGCTGCTCTACCAACTGAGCTATACCCCTATATTAAATTCTTCCTTGCGGAAATCACTTTGATATTATACATATATTGCATCATTTTGTCAACAATAATTATTTCAAAATGTTTTTATGAAGCTTCCTTTTAAATCTAATACACAATAGAAAAAACGATAACAATCGGCGTCGGTGCTATTGCTCGGAAAAGCTGCCATCGAATGATGCATTACTGATGACAAGAACCGATTTCCGCATAATTTTTCTCTTGTCCGTTATCTTTCAAATCAAAAAAAGAAAAACGAAAAGATAAACATACAAAACAAAAAGAAACGACAATCTTCTCACGAAAATTGTCGTTTCTTTGGTGGACCATCAGGGACTCGAACCCCGGACCGCCCGGTTATGAGCCGGATGCTCTAACCAACTGAGCTAATGGTCCGCATCTAAACTGCTTGACTATTATATATATAAACGGCACAATTGTCAAGAGTTAATTTTTCTTTTTTTAAAATAGTTGTCGTTTCGAAGATCGCCGCCGAAACTTGTGTAAAAACGCATAATTTTATATGTTTTTGACGCTTTTACATATTGCAAATCCGTAGATTTATTATATAATTATAAAAACAGACTTTTATCCGGTTTTGTTTTTGTACAAAACATACATCAAGTGAGGTGAGAACTTGTACGGACTTATAGATCATCAGGAAGAAATTAACCGTCTTATGTCACGTTACGGCGTAAAATTCGGACTTTATAAAAACAACAAATTCAATGAACGGCTTTTCCCCTTTGACACCATACCGCGCATAATACCGAAAAACGAATTTGAATTTCTTGAAAAAGGCTTGAAGCAGCGCGTTTACGCTCTTAATTTGTTTTTAAACGATATTTATTCCGACAAAAAAATTATACGCGATAAAATAATTCCCGAAGAATTCATATATACTTCGCCGGGCTTTTCCGCACCGTGCGACAAGCTGACTCCGCCTAAAAAGATATATAATCACATTTCGGGTATAGATTTGGTACAAGGCAAGGATATGTGCTGGTATGTACTTGAGGACAATTTACGCATACCCTCCGGCGCGTCATATCCGATGATAGCGCGCGAGCTTTGCCGCAGAGCAAGTCCCGACACGTTCCAAAACAATTCGGTAGACGACAACCGCGACTACGGCGAGCTTTTGCGCCGTGTTCTCGATGATGTAAACACCGGCGGAATCAACGTGATTTTGACTCCCGGCCGATACAACTCTGCATTCTTTGAGCATTCGTACCTTGCGGAGCACACAAAGGCTGTATTTGCTATGCCGCAGGACCTTTTCGTTGAAGGCAACGTGCTTTATTACAGTGAATATTCCGGTAAGCGGCAGCGCGTAGGCACGGTTTACCGCCGAATTTCAGATGAATACATTGACCCTATGACATTTTACGCAGGCTCTCTTCTCGGAGTACCGCATATCATAGATTCTTACAGAGCCGGAAATGTTGCGATTGTAAATGCGCCCGGAAACGGCATAGCGGATGACAAGGGCGTATATTATTTCGTCCCGCAAATGATAAAATATTATCTCGGCGAAGAACCGATACTAAACAATGCCGTTACCTATCTGCCGATAATAAAAAAAGATCTCGATTATATAACCGAAAATCTGCCATCACTGGTTATAAAAGATGTATCGGAGTCCGGAGGCTACGGGGTCATATTCGGAAACTCTCTGTCTAAAAACGAACTCTCTGCCATAAAAGAAGCCGTTAAAACGTCGCCGCGCCGATTTATAGCGCAGGAGGTAATAGACTTTAAAGGGCTCAAGGTTTTTGAAAACGGCAGGCAAGTCGAAAGGAAAGCCGATCTTCGCGCGTTTGTGCTCTACGGCGACGAAATAAAAGTTTGGCACAGCGGTCTTACACGCTATTCTCAAGATCCGGATTCTTTTGTTGTGAACTCATCTCAGGGAGGAGGATTTAAAGACACATGGGTATTATCTCGATAAAATCCACTGACAATCTCTTTTGGCTCGGCAGATATGTGGAGCGCGTCTTTACCACTCTTCGCGTTTTTTCGGAATATTACGATAAAATGATAGACAAAGACGAAAACGCCTATATTGATTTTTGCAACAAGCTCGGTATAGAAAACACATATTCATACAAGCAGGAATTTATAACGAAATATCTTTTTGATGAAAACGACCCGAATTCTGTTATGAGTAATTTACTCTGCGCCTATGATAACGCCGTTGTTATGCGTAACGAGATAAGCTCCGAAACGCTGTCATATATTCAAATGGCGGTAAATTATATGGAGCAAGGCAGAGAGAGCAGCGCACCGATGCTCAAATTGCAGGAGGTATTTGACTGTATATTTGCCTTTTGGGGCAGTGCTGACGACTTTGTTGAATCGGAGACAACAAGAAATATACTGAAGTTCGGCAGAAGCGTTGAAAGACTTGACCTCTATACCCGTTTTTCCTTTTCTCCTACTCTCATCAAAAAGGAATTCAGTATACTTTTAAACCGTCTTTACAAAGTCGGCGTAGACTGTAATATAGACGCTATCAACACCCTTATGAACATCATTCTCGAAAAAGATGAGTACAGCGACTACGACCTATATACCGTGCGCGACGAGTTGTCTAAGGTATTTATTACGGCACCGCAGTATTGATCAAAAAAGGAAGATAAACGTGAAGCACATCAAATTTTTTTACAGTATGAAAATTGATTTTTCGTCCCCTGTGATAAGGCACTGCTTTTCTTTGAGATGCTTGCCGTTTGATACGCCGTCGCAGAGGATAGAGCTCATAAACGTGGACATAGAGCCGCATAACATGCTTACCGAAACGGCCGACGGCTTTGGCAACAGAGTCCTCACCGACAGAATTATCGAGCCTCACTCAAAATTCGTTGCAATAGTTGAGGGAAAAGCGAGTTTAGACTTTTCAAAGCGCGAAAAGGAAGAGCTTAACTGCATTTATAAATATCCGTCGCAGCACACGGTACCCGGAGAAAAAATCATTGAACTCGTGTCGGGGCTCGGTGATATGGCAAACCTTACCGCGCTTGAGACCGCACAGGCGGTTTCAAAAAGAATCGGCGAAGTATTCAGCTATAAAAGCGGCGTAACAAATATAAATACCACAGCGGAAGAGGCTCTGCACCTCGGGTGCGGCGTTTGTCAGGACTACGCGCATATATTTTTATCGGCGGCAAGACTTTCGGGCGTTCCGGCAAGATATGTTGCAGGCATACAAAAAGGAACCGGTGAAACGCACGCCTGGGCAGAGTTTTACGACGACGGCATATGGGTCGGAATTGACCCGACGAATCACAGAATGTGCGATGAAACGTACCTTGCGCTAAGCCACGGCAGAGACTTTGCGGACTGCGGCATCAACCGCGGGCTGTTTATCGGCGGAGGCACTCAAACCCAAAGCATCGTGGCTACGGTGGAAGAAATATAAAAAAGAGTGGTTATCTATGGCCCATTAAACAATGTGTTCTCATCTTTTCAGAGCGGGCGAATACGAATGCTCGAATTGCGGCAACAAAAGCGACAAGCCCTATACAGAGTGTCCGCACTGCGGCTCGGAAATGACATCGTATCAAAGCTACCACAGTTATGACCCAAGTTGGATTGACGAGATGCGGATTACGACGAGATGTTCGGCGGCGATGACGACTGAAAGCAGAATTTGTTTCAAAAAAAGAATCGAGCAGCGTATATCTGCTCGATTCTTTTCTCTTTTATCGAATGTTGTTTTTTATCACCAACCAACTGTCTGTTAACCGTTCGAGATTATATGACGCATTGGCGGGACTTGTTGACGGCAAAGCCACGGTATCTCTGCCGACGGTATCTTTAATATACTTATTAAACAATTTTTCGCTTGTTTTGCCGTTTGAGTAGATTTGTCTTATACCGCAGGAGGATAAAATCACCCCTATATCATTCGGTACAACATTTTTAATAGAGCTGTCGGAAGACCCCACTATATCGCAACTTTTTATAACGTCCCAAAGCGCGATATTATGGCTCTGCAAAAGAGCTGTTTTTTCTTCATTAGACGATGGCACCGCACAGCCGAGTACGGCGGCGAGCACACGCCAAAAACGATTTTGGGGATGCCCGTAGTAAAAGGATACTTCCCTTGATTTAACCGACGGAAATGAACCGAGAATCAATATTTTGGAATTGCCGTCATAAATCGGCGGTATAGTATGCAAAAGGTGCTCCGAAGTCATTGGTTTTTATCCTCAACTATTCTGTAATATATTCTTGCCGTTACAGCATACACCAAAACGTAAATAATTGCAAATACGGATATTGTTGCGACGGTGCACCAGAAGAACAGCGTAACATTGCTGAGGTTCAGCAGCTTTAACAGCTTTGTAATTACTTTAAATCCGAAGCAGATATGAATTACGGCTGTAACGAGCGGCAGGAAAAATACGGTGAGCACCTGGGAATGGATACTCTGTTTGACCTCTTTTTTGCTCATTCCGACATTTTGCATTATTACATAACGCTGCTTATCGTCATAGCCCTCGGAAATCTGTTTATAATAAATTATCAAGACCGTTGCAACAAGGAAGAGAAGTCCCAAGGTTATGCCTATAAAGAACAGACCGCCGTACAGAGACATCATACCGTCGCGAGAGGTTTCGGCACAATTTAAATCGACTGCGGAGGTCTCGCTTATATCGCAAAAAAGAAGCGATATATCCTTCATATATCCCTTTTGCACGTCTTTCGGCGCATCGGTATCAAAGCCGTAGGCGAAGCTCAGGTCGGTGTGAGAGGCGTCTGCACCCTCGCTTTTGTAACCCATGGAATTATATATCGACATGGCGGCTTTTTCATCGGAAACAATATAGTAGCTGTAATTCGAGGTATACGCCGAATAAGAGTCAATAGTAGGGAAAACGTCCACGGTATGCTTTATTTTATATGCGTCGTCGCCGAATTTAACCGTACCCGAAAAAGCCTTGCCGCGCGGCGTATAAGACAGCACCTCATCGCTTTGGAGCGTTTCGTTTTGTCCTGTTATCCTGTTGTATTCCGATACCGGTATCAGCGTCACAATGTCTACTCCGAGTCCGTCGTTGTAGTCGGGGGTTACGGTAGCCGTATAGCCGCTGTCGTTAGCGTAAGACGAAAATGAGAGATAGCGGTAATAAAGCTCGTTCTTACTTTCTATACCGTATTTTTGAGCCTGCGTCGTCATAACATCGGCATAATCTTTGCAATTTTCCGTTGTTGCGTTTTGCACGTCGATATAAATATTGCGAGGATACCGCGTGCGCATAATGTCCTCCGTACCGGCATATAGCGATACCGTGGTAGACACGGTGACAAGCACCGCGGTGGAAAGAATGCAGATGCTCGCAAGTCCTGCCGCATTTTGCTTCATACGGTATATCATACTTGAAACAGAAGTAAAATGCTTTGCTTTATAGTAATATTTTTTATTTTTTCTGAGAGCTTTTAATATCCATATACTGCCCGAGGAGAAAAGCATAAAGGTTCCGACTATTACGAGCAAAACCGCCGCAAAGAACGCGCCCATCGCCGTTATCGGTGATTTTACAACGAGAGCTATGGTATAACCTGAAGCAAGACAGACTGCACCTAAAACAGCCGTAAGCACCTTTGCCTTCGGCTCTTTTTCGCCCTTATTCCCACCTTTTAAAAGTTCAACGGGATTTGATAGGCTGATGCATAAGAGATTATGTGCAAGATTTAAAAGAGCTATTGCGCCGAATACCAAAGCAGTAATGTCAACTGTTGACTGATAAAATCTGAAATCAATGTTTCCGCCGAATTTCAGTATTTTAAGCAGCAACAAAAAGGTCAGCTTTGAAAAAAGCGCACCTATGGCGATGCCTGCCGCAGTTCCGAAAATATAGGTATAGGCAGTTTCAATAAAGAGTATTTTCGCTATATGGCGTTTTTCCATACCGAGAATGTTGTATAATCCGAATTCCTTTTTACGTTGTTTAATAAGGAAACTGTTTGTGTAAAATAAAAATATGGCAGAGAAAATACCGACTGTTGCAAGGGCAAACGTCAAGAGGGAATGCAGAGCGTCGCTATCAGCCCATTTTATATTTGCTATTGTGCCGACCACAAAAAACATAGCTGTTGTAAATATACACGTCAAAATATACGGCACATATGTTTTACGATTATTTTTAAGATTTTGAACGGCAAGCTTTGAATAGAAAAAATTATTCATTGCTCTCACCTCTCGTTGCCATTGCGGTCAGAGTGTCCGAAATCTTCTGGAACATCTCGTCGTTATCCATACTTCCGCGATAAATCTGATTGAACACCTCGCCGTCCTTTATGAACATAATCCTGTTGGCGCAGGACGCCGCCTTTGTGGAGTGAGTAACCATCAAAATGGTCTGACCCTCCTCGTTAAAATCGCCGAACAGCTTTAAAAGAGCATCGGAAGCCTTTGAGTCAAGCGCACCGGTGGGCTCATCAGCCAATACAATCTGCGGATTTGTTATGAGAGCTCTTGCGACGGCGGCACGCTGTTTTTGTCCGCCCGAAACCTCATATGGAAACTTTGAGAGTATATCGGTAATTCCTAACTTTTCGGCAAGAGGTCTCAACCTCTTTGCCATTTCATCGTACGGCTTGCCTGAAAGCACAAGAGGAAGGAAGATATTGTCCTTTAAAGAGAATGTGTCCAAAAGATTAAAATCCTGAAATACAAATCCGAGATTATCGCGCCTAAACGCCGAAATTTCTCTCTCTCCTATTGCTGATAGACTTCTGCCGTTCAACAGCACCTCTCCGCTCGTAGGCTTATCAAGCGACGCCAAAATATTAAGCAAGGTTGTCTTACCGGAACCTGACTCTCCCATTATTGCAACATACTCGCCCTTTTCCACGGAGAAACTGACATTGGAAAGAGCTTGAACGTGCGCTCCGCCGAAACGGGTCGTATAAACTTTTTTCAAATTGTTTACTTCTAAAAGCGGCATAATAATTACCGTAGCCTTTCCGCTACAAATATTACATAAACAAACACGGTTAACCCTTGCTGTAGCCGTACAAGGCGTGACTGGAATTTCGTCTGTCTAAAAATCATAACCGAATAGCTTTTCTTTTTCGGCGTGATTTTACGTACCGAATGCATCCCTTTGTTTATTGCACGTTCAGTATATCAAAACGGAGAATCGCAAGCCATCGAAAAGGCTTACAATTCCCCTTTTAAACTTACATTTATGTAAGGTAGCGTTATTCCACACCGAGGCTGACGGTGTCAAGACAAAGTTTGACCGCAGTCCCCTTTCCCACCTCGGAGGTCACCGTAATTGTGTGAGAGAGCTTTGTAAGTATCTTTTTGCAGAGAAAAAGTCCTATTCCCGTAGATTTTTTATCCTCTCTGCCGTTAAATCCCGTAAAGCCCTTTTCAAAAATACGCGGTAAGTCCTCAGGTCTTATTCCGATACCGTTATCGGAAATGACAAGCGTTTTCGCAGTATTTTCATCCAAATAAATATTGATTTCACCCTCGGACGTATATTTCAACGCATTTGAAATAAGCTGTTCGATTACAAACGACAACCATTTTTCATCCGTTAACACCTTGCAATCAACATTGCCCACAACAATCTTTGTTTTTTTACGCAAAAACTGCTTTCTGTATTTTTTAACCGCCGCTCTGACTATTCCGCCTAAATCATAGCTTTTGATTTCGAGGTCGGAAGAGATACTGTCGGAACGGATGTACTGAAGCACCATTTCAACATATTGCTCTATTTTAAAAAGCTGCTCTTCAAGCTCGTCGTTTTCCGGAGAACAGTCTGTTTGCAGCAACAGCCTCATAGCGGCTATTGGAGTTTTTATCTGATGCGCCCAGAGAGTAAAATAGTCCGCCGAATCGCTGTATTTGCGATTCATACATGTTTCGGCATCTGTTTTGAGTTCGGACATCTTTTCGGCAATATCGGCAAGGTCTTTTTTTATTGGGTCCTTATAATCCGGCAATTTAAGAACGGCATACTCTGCGTCGTTTTTAATTTTTTCAAGTCTCTTATGCTTTTTGTATACCGAGGAAAATCGCAGAACAAATACAATCAAAAGAATTACGGCGGAGATGAGCGTCGCATACAGCACCGGCTCCGTTTCCACTCCGTAAAGCCAGAACACCGTATAAAATACCGCCGCTGCAAATACAAATGATAATACGGACAAGATATTGCCCGCCGTATATTCGAAAAGTGCTTTAAACCAATCTTTCATAAAACCTACCTGACTATATAACCGAGACCCTTTTTGGTAACTATAAAGTCGCAAAGCCCGGCATCTTCAAGTTTTTTGCGAAGCCGCGTCATATTTACCGTGAGTGTGTTGTCGTCAATAAAGCTGTCGCTTTCCCAAAGCTTATCCATAATCATATCGCGCGGGACAACCTTGCCCGAATTCTCCATAAGCAGCTGCAAAATTTTAAACTCATTTTTCGTAAGCTCGGTTTTTTTGCCGTTAAAATCTATCGTCGCGTCATTGAGGTTGAGTATTGCACCGCCGTGTTCGATAACCGACGTTGTCCCCGAAAAAGAATACGTGCGGCGCATTACCGCCTGCACCTTTGCAGTGAGAACGCTCAAATCGAACGGTTTGGATATAAAATCGTCACCGCCCATATTAACAGCCATAACTATATTCATTTTGTCGCTTGCCGAGGAAATAAATATTATAGGCACATTTGAAAACTTACGTATTTCGCCGCACCAGTAAAATCCGTTAAAATACGGCAGAGATATATCAAGGAGTATAAGCTGCGGCGCAAACGACACTACCTGTTCGGTTATATTTTTAAAGTCAACAACAAAATCCGCATCATAATCCCATTTGCAAAGATGCTCTTTAAGGGTTCTCGCTATGACCTTATCGTCTTCAATTATAAGTATCTTTTGCATAGTTTCACCTTCATATGTATTTTAACACGAATACGGCAACTTGTCGATATAAAACAAAAATCGGCGCGTTATAAGACAATACTGCCCCATACTGCGCCGAAATAAGCGGTTAAATTATATCAGTCTGCTCTCTTATCGCCAAAGAAGAAGAGCGCAACGGTACCGGGGCCCGTATGTGAACCGATAACGGTGCCTATACTGTTGATTTCAACCTTGCCGTTGAGCTTTTTGAATTTTGCCTCAACAAGGTCGGCAACAGCTCTTGCGTCATCATAGCAGGCGGATTCGGAAATGTAGCACTTGCCGCTGTAATCAAGACCGCCGTCTGCGTGCTCGACCATACGGTTAACTATCTCTTCAATAACCTTTTTCTTACCGCGGTACTTTGTTCTCGGTATCAGCTTGCCGTTATTATCCATATTGAGGAGAGGACATATGTTGAGCATTGTGCCGAAAACCTGCGCGGTCTTTGTTATTCTGCCGCCGCGATAATAGCTTGTAAGGTCGGTAGAAAAGAACCAATGATGAACATTGAGCTTACGCTCCTCGGCAAAATCACGAACCTCTTCTATGCTCTTACCGCTGTTTTTAAGCTCTGCCAAAGTGTCCATTAAAAGGCCGTAGCCGGAGGAAGCACCGAGAGAGTCTACTATATATATTTTTCTGTCTGGGTACTCTTCGAGGAGCTCGTCACGCGCAATGCAGGCGGAATTATATACGCCCGAAAGTCCGGATGAAAGAGAGACGTGAAGAATATCCTTGCCGTCCTTTAAGAACTCTGAAAAATACTCCTTAAACTGACCGACGTTGACCTGGGAAGTGGTAGGCTCGGCTCCGTCGGCTATTCTCTTGTAGAACTCGGCGAACGGCATTGATTTACCGAGGTCATCGGGATACTCCTTACCATCCATATTGAAGTGAAAGCAAACATAATGCACTCCGATTTTATCAAAATGCGCCTGTGAAAGATCTGCCGTAGAGCAGCAGCTTAAAATATAATCTGACATTAGATATACTCCTTAATTTTCTGTATCTGTCACCGGTAAAACTTCCGGTATTTTTGTTTTAGGTTTGCTCTGAACGCTCCAGGCTATGTTAATTGCATGGTCTGCCACACGTTCAAAGTCTGTTATTGTGTTTATAAACAGCATTCCCGCACGAGTTGTACACTCGTGACTGTTGAGCCTGTCAATATGAGCTTGCTCAAAAGTCTCCTGCATTTTATCAACCTGCGCCTCAAGGGAATTGAGTCTTTCCGCCGTTTGTACACTCAGATTTTGCTCCGAAAAAGCATCTACCGAGCCGTCAATCAACGAAATGACGGTACTATGCATAGTTTTTAACTCTTTTTCACCCTCCTCTGAAAGCTCTATATTTTCATTTACACGCGACAAAGCGGCTTCCTCAAGGTTTGTCGCGTGGTCGCCTATGCGCTCTATGTCGTTTATAACATGGAACAGTCGACCGATATATTTAGCGTCCTTATAGCTTAAATCAAGAGAGTTTATCTTGACCAGCATGGGCGTTATATTGTGATTGAGATAATTGATAATCTTTTCGGTGTGATTTACTTCGTCAAAATGCTTAATTTCCTTGTTTATAAGGTCGCTTGATGCAATATCGAAATTGCGTCTTGCCAAAGCAGCCATACGAAGTACCTCTTTTCCCACCTGCACTACGGCAAGCGGAGGGGTGTTGAGCATTCTCTCGTCAATAAACTGAAGGTGCATTCCGTCGTCCTCTTTACCCTTTTTGTCGGGGACAAGAATGCAGGAAAGCTTTACAAGGGCGCCGGCAAACGGGAACATTATTATGGTGCTCACTACGTTAAATATGATATGAACGAGCGATATCTGCATCATCACGTTGTCACTCATAGCCTGTATCCACTTTGTAAACGGAAGGAACATAGATATGACAACAAAAACAACCGTGCCGATTACATTAAAGAGAATGTGCATAACCGCAGTACGTTTTGAATTTGTCTTTGTTCCGATTGTCGAAAGAAGCGCGGTAACACAGGTACCTATATTCTGACCGAAAATAATATATACCGCGAAGGAAAGCGGCACAAGCCCCTGCGACGCGAGAGCCTGAAGTATGCCTACGCTTGCCGCAGAGCTCTGTATAACGCCCGTAACTCCAGCGCCTATGAGTATGCCTACAAGAGGATTGTCCGCATTTATAATCCAGTTGCGGAACACCTCCGAATCTTTCAGCGGATCCATGGCGTTTTGCATAAGCTCCATACCCATAAACAGCATGCCGAAACCGGCGAGTGCCTGCCCGACATATTTCAGCGAATTCTTTTTGGCAAAAAGAATCATAAATGCGCCTATAAATATAGCTATCGGAGCTATCCCGGTAAGATTCAGCGAAACAAGAACGCTTGTGGTTGTGGTACCGATATTTGCACCCATAATAACGCCTATCGCCTGCGTTAAATTCATAAGACCCGTATTAACAAAGCCCACAACCATAACCGTGGTTGCCGAGGAGCTTTGTATAAGCGTTGTTATGAGAAAGCCGACAAGTACCGCAAGAAAGCGGTTTTTTGTCATTTTTTCAAGTAAATGCTTAAGACGCGACCCGGCTGCAAGCTCAAGTCCCTCGCCCATCAGCTTAATACCGTACAAAAGCAAGCCGAGACCGCCTGCAAAGGTCAGATAATTAGTAATACTCAAATTTTTTCCCCTTTAAAATACTCAGTTTTCCGCATCTCTGCGTTTTTCGCTGAGCTTGAATTCCTTGCCGTCTTCACCCATGTGATATATTGTTTTGCTCACGGAAATACCGCTTTTACCGGTTACCCTTGAATAGTTTACGCCTTTTTTGCGAAGATAAGTTTTATACCACTCAAGTCTTCTTAAAAAGTCCTTGTATCTTCTGTTTTCAAGATTTGTCCACGCGACTTCGGATAGTGCCAAAATACGCGGATAGACGGAAAACTCCAATGCACGCTCCGAATCTACCCATTCAGTCCACATTTCGGCTTCTATGCCTATTACGCGCTGCCCGGATTTTCCGAACCCGGATTTAACGGTATTATATTTATACACTTTTTTAAGCGATATAACAGAATATTTGCAGTCAAAGTAAAAATACGCCGTGGGAGAAAGAATAATATCACGCTTATATGACTGCCTTTTGACCTCGCCCGAATTTGACGGCAGCCAATACTGACACGTAATATCGGGAGAAAAGCTGTCATTGATGCAATCGTTCCAGGCAATGGGTGTTTTGCCGTATTTTTTAAGAATCTCGCCTATGCGAGTCATATAGTAGCCCTGAAGCTCCTTTGAGTTTTTAAGACCGTTTTTCTCTTTTGCCGCACGGCACTTAGGACAATCATCCCATATCTTGTGCCCCTTTGAGGCCTCGTCTCCGCCTATATGGAAATGTGTGCTTGTAAAGAGCGGACAAATCTCGGAAAACAGCTTGTCAATGAAATCATACGCATCTTCGTTTCCCGGGCAAATCGCAGCGTCAAATATACCGTTTTCGCAAGTAGGCTTGAATTCACGCGGCTTACAAGCAAATTCCGGATATGCGGCAAGCAGAGCCGAAGCATGGCCCGGCAAATCAATTTCGGGAATAACCTCTATATTAAGCTTTGCGGCGTACGCCACAATATTCTTTATTTCATCCTGCTTATAGTAATAAAAATATTCTCCGCCACGGTGCTTTAAGCCGAGTCCCTCAAGCCCGGCATATTCACGTTTAGAGCCTATTTCGTTGAGCCTCGGGAATAATTTACTCTCTATTCTGAAACCCTGATCATCGGAAAGATGCCAATGGAACTTATTTAATTTCAGCATAGCCATATTGTCAAGCAATTTTTTTACGGCTTCCGTGCCGAAGAAGTGGCGGCACTCGTCAAGCATAAATCCGCGATATTTAAATGCAGGCTTATCGCTTATGTAAAGTCCGTTTATAACTGCCCTGCCGTCTGTTTTTTCAGCCTGCATTATTATGGTTTTCAGCGTGACAGCCCCGTAAAATGCACCGGAAGAAGATGAAGCCTTTATCATTATACCGTCTGTGGAAACCGAAATAGAGTAAGCCTCGTTTTCCATTCCGGCTACCTTTTGAAATTTAATTGCACCCTCGCCTTTTACGGGCTTTGTTTTGAGATAATCGGTCAAATATCTACCCGCAGAAACAAACTCGGGTGAGCAAAGGACCTCGGTATTTGAAGAAATTACATATGTACCGTCCTTTGAAGTATAGTTATTCGGCTTGGGAATAATATTGTATTTAAGCATTTCCAATAACCCTTTCGCAATAAATAATATCCTTTTATCTCAGAAATTACCATTGTGGTAATTATAACAAAAATAAAAGGATATTAAAAGCCTTATTTCAATTTCTGCGTTAATTTCTCATAAATCTCTATAATTTTAAACCGAGGTTCAAATTTTGGGTCACTTTCTACAACTTTAAGCTCATCCTCTGACAAAATGTCTTGAAGCTCCGCATCATCGGATGACTCGGCTGCGGGCAGACACATAGGCGGAAACATAACGCACCACCAATTTTTGCCTTTCCCCTCTCCTATTATGACGCGCACGGCCTCATATTCACCGGCAGGCAAAGTTATACGATCATCATAAGTTCGCGTCGAAAAAAAGTCCTTGCCTATTTCGAGCCTTACATCATAATCGAAGCCGTTTTTACGTATTACCTCGCGCGCCGTCTCTTCAAGCCGCTCCTTTTGCGGAATAAGCAGCTTTTCGGCATTCGCACTTGTCAAAGAACCGTCAAATATCTCCTTGCCCTCCATGAGCACGGCATCGCGCACCTTAAGCTTCAGTATTTGGTCCTCGTCGCTGTCGGAATTAGCTATTACATGCATACGCAAAACGTCGCGTCTTACATCGCCGCACGACGCGGCAAATGACACAAAGCTGAAAATCGACGTTATGACAAATGCTGCGGCTAACGATATTTCAAATCTTCGAATAAGCTTTTCTGTTTTCGATTTCATATGTTTTTCATCCTTTCGTAAGGTAATTATTGGAAGAAAAATCATATTTATACAAAAAAATGAACGCAGGGGTTTTTCCCTGCGTTCCCAAAGCTCGATGTTTAAAGCTGACTCAATGCGTCGCCTATGCTCTTCTCAAGAGCTTCTTTACCGTATTTGTCTATCTCGTTTTTATCTTTTGCCTCATGGGTAAGACAGCCTGCGCCGCCGATACATCCGCCGACACACGCCATACCCTCAATAAAGTTATTTTTAAGGATTCCGCGTGACGCTTTCAAAAGAGCCGTTTTGCATTCTTCTATGCCGTCGCACGGAAGCGGATCAACGGTGAAATCTATATTCTGCTCCTTAATTGCCTGACCGACAGCCTCCGAAACGCCGCCGCTTCGTGCAAATATTCTGCCGTAATAGGAAGCATTGTCAAGGACGTCCTCAGGGAGCTCGGTAAGCTCGATATTACGCGAATCAATAAGAGCCTGAAGCTCCTCAAAGGTGAGAACGCAGTCGACATACTGTGCGACTCTTTCCTGCTTTGCCTCGGCTTTTTTTGCCGTACAAGGGCCTATAAATATAACCTTCGCGGTCTCGTCGGTCTCTTTTATGTATTTTGCAATCGCCGCCATGGGAGACAGATTGTGTGAAATGTTCTCGGTAAGCTTCGGATAGAACTTCTTTACATAGTCAACAAACGCCGGACAGCAAGAACTTGTGAGGAAACCTTTTTCGGCAAGCTCTTTTGATTCGCTGTATGCTACAATATCGGCACCGAGAGCAGCTTCAACCACGCTGTAAAAGCCGAGCTTTTTAATCGCGGTCACAACCTGACCGAGCTTCGCATACACAAACTGACTCGCTATCGACGGAGCCACAACTGCATACACATTAAAACCGTCGCCTTTATTACTGTCTTTTAAAATCCTGATCGCATCAAGTATAAACGACTTGTCCATAATTGCGCCGAACGGGCATGCATAAGAGCAGGCGCCGCAGTTTATACATTTATTGTTATCAATCTGAGCGGGATTTTCTTCGCTGTCTGCCATAGAAATAGCCTTTATTTTGCACGCCTTTTCACACGGTCTTGTATAGTTTGAAATTGCGCTGTACGGACAAACCTTGGCACACTGACCACAGTTTACACACTTTGTTTTGTCAATATGCGCTTTCTGATTTTCGTCAAAGGAAATGGCTCCCTTGCGGCAGGCACTCTCACAGCGGTGTGCGATACAGCCACGGCAGTCGTGTGATACCTGATAACCGCTGGCAGGACATTCGTCGCAGGCTATATCTATAACCTCTATTATGTTCGGATTTGCTCTGTTGCCTCCGCAGGCGAGCTTTATACGCTCGGCAACTATTGCACGCTCCTTGTATATACAGCAGCGCATAGTTGCCTTGTCACTCGTTACGGTCTTTGCAATATCATTGAAATTGTTGGCAAGGGAAAACTCTCCCTCGTCAAAGGCTATTCTTGCGACCTCACGAAGGACCTTGTATTTTAAAAGCTGTACCTTCGTATCAAATTTTCTCATTCAATTCACCCTTTGTTAAAAATAGCTTACTTTGATCCGTTTACCCATTTTTTTCAGATACTCCGAAAGCTCCGTAACAAGCTGCATCTTGATGTTAAAGTTTATGGGAAGATTTGGATTTTGATGTGCCGGATTTATTGCAGTTCCGACAAAGAAATTTATATCAGTCGCCTCCTGGAAAAGTATGCGCGCTATCTGCGACGCACCGTCCGCACAGACGCTCCAGTCGGCGTAAATATCATCGTCATTTAGATAACTCTTGGCGTATTCAAGCACTCGGCTCATTGTAATTACACCCTCGGTCGTCAAATCGACGCCGTCAATTTCGGCGATGGGCGGTATTTCGGGGTCGAGATATTTTAAATCCGTCTTAACCTCTTTGCCCAAAAAATCCGCCGCAAGAGTTGAAGTTGTTCCGCCGCATACAATATGCTTGCCGGTCTTGCCGAAAAACAACGACATCATTTTATTGACATCTGCAGGGTCCCTCGGCGGTCCCATGAGAAGATTCACGGATTTTCTCTCGCGGATTTTGACAACGCAAACGGTTGTATCGTCACCGGGCCTTCCGCCATATAGTTTATCACACTGGTCAAGCAGTAATGATGAAAGCGTTTTAGCCGTAAAATCGGGGCGATAATATTCCTCCATAAACTCGATTATCTGGTCGCGCTGCCAACCGAAATTCATATTTTCACCAATACCGGCATAAACCGCTCCGTCACTCGTAAAAATAAGCGTATCGTTAAGCTTTAACGATATTTTCGATTTATATATCATCTTACCGTCGATTTCCACTGCGCTCTCGGGATACACAAGATTTTTTCCGTCGCGCAGCAGAATGACATGCGGATTGTCGTATTGGGCTATTTCTGCCTCTTTGTTGTCTATTACACGCACTATTGTAAAAGTGCTGTATGCCACCTGACGTACCGAACATATAGGCAGTGTTTTCGCTATTGTATCAACACACATTTCAAGCGGCATATTATTTGCAATCATGGTGGATATTATTTTCGAAGTCAAAGTAGAGAGAATATTTGCTTTTACACCGGAGCCGAGTCCGTCCGCAAGCACAACAACATAATCGTCATCGCCCTGCTCTATAACCTCCACCATATCGCCGCACAGCTCCTCGCCGTACTTGGTAAGACTCATATGGCCTATGTCCGTGCAAAGATTATTCATCCTTCAACGACTCCTTAAGCTTAGTGAGGGCTATCTTTGTCTCGGCGGTAGTCTCGCCAAGCAGAGAAGCTATCTCCTGAACTATGCGCATTTGCTTTTCGACGACCTTATCCGTTATTTCTATTGTTTGACGGCTAAGCTCCGCCTTTTTCTCTTTTTCTGTCTCCTCGGCGGTAACGTCGCGCATAATGCACATAAGTATATGGTAGACATGGTCGTATACTATCGTTTCTTCAATGTATTTTTTATATTCGGCGAGGTATACGCGTTTATCGTGAATATCCCTGCCGTTTGAAAGAACATCTATAAAATCAAAAGGTTCCAAAATACGCACAACCGGCTCACCCACAACATCCGAAGCATAACGAATGTTCATAATCTCCCTTGCCGCGGCATTTATCTGCTGAACCACCATATCCTCATTTAAAATGAGTATGCCGTTGGGAGTATTGTTGAGTATATTGTCGGAAAATTTTTCTGCTTTATCTTTAAGGAAAGGAAGGCACATCTCGAGATTCGCCTTGCCCTCAAAAACCGCCTGAGCCTTTTCACGACAGGTATTATAGCCGCACGAACCGCAGTTAAGCTCATCCTCCGGCTTTTGCTTACCCATTTTGCGAAGTATCTCCTCTATCGCTCTGCTGCCTGCCATATTGTGCGGTGAAGCAAGATAAATAAGATTTTTTGAAAGCTCGTTTTCGCTCAAGGCGTCATATTTAAAATCATTGTCACCCGCGTCTTCGGCAAAGCGACGCACGGTTATATAATCACGCACCGGAGCGCGGTGATTTTTCTCCATAGCCGGACCGCCTATACAGCTCCCCGGACACGCAGACATCTCTATAAAGCAATGGTGTATATTACCTTTTTCAATATCCTTTACGGCATGGATGCAAGACGACATACCGTCAATCGACATATACGTGTAATCGTCGTTATCACAAAGCATTGTTTTGAGAATTCCGCCGGAGGTCGGAAAAAACCTCGTTTTTCCTTTTTCAACTCCGTCATCATCAGGCTCCTGCGCCAAAACAGTATCGGTTTCGGCAAGCCAACCGGAAAGCTCTTCAAACGTCAGCACACAGTCAACCGTGCCGGGATACTCCTCGGCCTCTGCCTTTTTTGATATGCACGGACCTATAAATACTGTTTTAGCCCCCGGATGCTCTTTTTTAAGTTTCGTGCAATGCGCCTGCATTGGGGATACCACTTTGGCAAGATATGGTATTACATCGGGGAAATGCTTTTGTACCAAGAGGTTTACGGTATGGCAGCAGGTCGAAATGACAACATCCTGCTTTTCACCGTCAACTATTCTGTCGTACTCGTCCTTTACTATTGCGGCTCCGACCGCCGTTTCTTCAACGCCGGCAAAGCCGAGCGACATAAGTGCTTTTTTCATCGCGGTAAACGACACGTCATAATTGGCAATAAACGACGGCGCAAGGCTAACATAGACCTCACTGTCACCGGATAACAATTCCTTTGCCTTATAAACATCGTCGCGTATGATTTTGGCATTTTGCGGACACGCGACAAAGCACATACCGCAAAGAATACACTCATTCTCAACGATCTGCGCCTGATTGGCCGAAAAACTGATAGATTTGACAGGACAATTCCTGATGCATTTATAGCAGTTTTTACAGTTTGATTTTTTAAGCTTTATGTACCCCGCCATATTATACACCTTTTTCCTTGCGACGCAAGATTTTTATGACAGTTTGTCAAGCACGTTGGTTTTAAAGAATTCCTCAACGGTATCGGGAGAAACGGAGAACAGCTCCCCGTCTACGGTAACGCTGACGCCGTTTTGGCAGTTACCCATACAAAACTTTCCGCTGAGAGTGACTTTGTCTTTCAGGTCATTGTCGTTTATGAGGTTCTGAAGCTTTTCAACGACTTCACGCGAACCCTTAAGGTGGCAGGAGCTGCCGATGCAAACTACTACTTTCATATTATTACAATCCCTTTCCCGTAAAACTTTGCATATGAATTTTACTTTAATTCATTTTACCAAAACTTAAATAAAAAGTATATAGGTTTTTTCGGAAAATTCTTATTTCGCAAACAGGTACGGAAAGAAGTATTCAAGCCGTACCTGTTTGTAGTTATTTTTTTGTTTTAAGCACAACTTTAGCGAGATTCGATGAGAAATTTGCTTTGCGTGCCCCGACGCGTACTAAGGTACGCAAGAGGGTGAACAAAGTGAATTTGTCGCGAAAAATCGCCGAAAAGAATCATTCGTAATCTACTACATCTGCCCATCTCAAGAGGAAATCCCTCTCTTCGGGGTTCCCCTTAACGCTCTGCGAAGCCGCTACGATAGGAAGCCATTTCTGAACATACTGCTTTGCGGTATCGGTCTTTTTGCAGAACAAATCGAGATACTTATCGGCAAGCTTCTGATCGCCTCTGAGGCAGAAAAGAAGATACGTTCTTGCGGCATCGGCTGCTCCGTTACCCTGTGTTACGTGCGCCCAGTCAATTACGTAATTCACGCCGTCATTGCCGATAATAATGTTACTCGGTCTGAAATCACCGTGGCAAACCTTGTTATGGGTATGCATACCGGCAAGACGTGTGTGAAGGTCATAACGTGTTGTTGCGTCAAGGTCGGTCTGAGATATTTTACCCTGCATTTTATCCTTGAGCTTGTTGAGCATAGGGCAGGTCTTAGCTAAAATGCTCATTTGAATATCAACAAAGAGGTCTAGATATTCCTCTGTCTTAGCAGGATTTTCGTCCATAAGCTGCTGAAGAGTTTTGCCTTCGATATAATCTGAAACAATTGCCCATTTGCCGTCAAGCTTGCAAACCTCTATGAGCTTCGGCATAGGAATGCCGGTTTCTTCAACACGCGCCTGATTCAAGGCCTCGTTTAAAATATCGGATTTTTTGTATTCGTCACCGAAAACCTTAATGGCTTTGTCACCGTCTCTGTAAACTGTTTTTGCCGTTCTGACTGCAATAACTTTTTTGAGTTCCATAAAATAATCCTCCCTTATTTACCGTAATATGCTTTAAGGTACATCTCTTTGATTTCGCTCATAAGCGGATATCTGGGGTTAGCACCCGTGCACTGATCGTTAAATGCCTGTTCAACCATTTGGTCAAGTGTGTCAAGGAAGTATTTTTCATCAACGCCGTATTCCTTGATGCTCTTCTTAATTCCTATGCGGTCCTTGAGTTCATCTATTTTCTTAATAAGATTGTCAAGTTTCTCTTCGTTATTCTTGCCCTTTACACCGAGAGCGTCGGCAACCTCACAATATCTTTCAAGTGTGTGCGGATGGTCATACTGCGGGAAGGTACCCATCTTCGTAGGAACCTCGGCAGCATTGAAGCGAAGAACATAATCTATTAAAAGAGCGTTGGCTATACCGTGAGGAAGATGGTGGAATGCACCGAGCTTATGTGCCATGGAGTGGCATACGCCGAGGAAAGCGTTGGCAAAAGCCATACCTGCCATAGTAGCGGCATTGCCCATCTTTTCACGTGCTACAGGGTCATTGGGGCCGTTATCATATGCTCTCGGAAGATATTCAAATATCATCTGAAGAGCGCGAATTGCAATACCGTCGGTGTAATCGGTAGCCATTACCGAAGCATAAGCCTCAAGGCAGTGTGTAACGGCATCGATACCTGAAGCCGAAGTCAGACCTTTCGGAGCATTCATCATCATATCGGCATCAACTATTGCCATATTGGGCATAAGCTCATAGTCGGCAAGCGGCCATTTAACGCCGGTGTCGGCATCTGTGATTATTGCGAAAGGAGTAACCTCCGAGCCTGTACCTGCCGAAGTGGGTACAGCTATGAAATATGCTTTCTCACCCATCTTCGGGAATGTATAAACTCTCTTGCGGATATCCATAAAGTCCATAGCCATATCAGAGAAGTCAACATCCGGATGCTCATACATTACCCACATAATTTTTGCTGCATCCATTGCGGAACCGCCGCCGATTGCGATAATTGTATCGGGCTCAAAATGACGCATCATATCGGTACCCTTGCGAGCGCACTGGAGAGTCGGGTCGGGAGCAACCTCCGAGAAGCAAGTGTGCTGAATACCAAGCTCGTCAAGCTTATCCTCAACAGGCTTTGTATAACCGTTATTATAAAGGAACGAGTCAGTTACTATAAACGCCTTTTTCTTACCCATAACGTCACGAAGCTCATTGAGAGCAACGGGAAGGCAGCCTTTTTTGAAATATACTTTCTGCGGAGCGCGGAACCAAAGCATATTTTCCCTTCTTTCTGCAACAGTTTTGATATTGATGAGATGCTTTACGCCGACATTCTCGGAAACCGAGTTGCCGCCCCAAGAACCGCAGCCGAGTGTAAGCGACGGAGCAAGCTTGAAGTTGTAAAGGTCACCGATACCGCCCTGTGAAGAAGGTGTATTAACAAGTATACGACAGGTTTTCATCCTCTCGGAGAATTCGGCAAGCTTATCCTTTTCGGTAACAGCATTAAGATATACGGATGAGGTGTGACCGTAGCCGCCGTCGGCTATAAGATGCTCAGCCTTTGAAAGTGCGTCCTCAAAATCCTTAGCCTTATACATGGCAAGCACGGGAGAGAGCTTTTCGTGAGCAAATTCCTCGGAAATGTCAACACTCTCGACCTCACCTATCAAGACCTTTGTTGTTTCGGGGATTGTAACGCCTGCGAGTGCAGCTATCTTATATGCCGGCTGACCGACTATCTTTGCGTTAAGCGCGCCGTTTATGATAATTGTCTTTCTTACCTTATCAAGCTCATCCTTTTTAAGGAAATAGCAACCGCGATATAAAAATTCGTCCTTAACCTTTTTATATATTTTTTCGTGTACGATGCACGACTGCTCGGAAGCACAAATCATACCGTTGTCAAAGGTTTTCGAATGGATTATGGAGTTTACAGCCAAAACTATGTCGGCGGTATCATCAATAATTGCGGGGGTATTGCCCGGACCGACGCCGAGAGCCGGTTTGCCCGACGAATATGCGGCTTTAACCATTCCGGGGCCGCCCGTAGCAAGTATTATATCGGCCTCCTGCATAAGAAGATTTGTCATATCAAGCGACGGAACGTCTATCCAGCCTATTATGCCCTCCGGAGCACCGGCTTTAACTGCCGCTTCAAGAACGATTTTTGCAGCCTCTATTGTGGACTTTTTCGCTCTCGGGTGTGGGCTTATAATAATGCCGTTTCTGGTTTTAAGACAAACTAAGGTCTTGAAAATTGCGGTAGATGTAGGGTTGGTGGTGGGGATAACCGCCGCAACAACGCCTATCGGCTCTGCAACCTTTTTCATACCAAACGCGCTGTCTTCCTCTATTACACCGCAGGTCTTTGTATTTTTATATGCATTGTAGATATATTCTGCGGCATAGTGGTTTTTGATTATCTTATCTTCGACTACGCCCATTCCCGTCTCTTCAACAGCCATTTTGGCAAGCGGGATTCTCGCTTTGTTTGCTGCGATAGCCGCCGCTTTAAAGATCTTATCGACCTGCTCCTGAGAATAAGTCGCAAAAATCTTTTCTGCCTCTCTGACTCTTGCGAGAAGGGCTTCGAGTTTTTCTACCGAATCGACAATCTCATGCTTGTTTTGAGTTTCCATAGGTATATAATCTCCTTTTCAGATATTACAAAATTTACAAAAGTTCTTTTCTGATATGAGAGGAAAGAACCGCCAAAGCCGAAGCAATATTCATATTCTGTATAAGTATGCCCGGACCTGCCGTAAGATGAACCGGAGTGAAATTAAGAATTGCAAGTATTCCGCTTTTGACAAGCTCGTCGCAAACATCCTGAGCACTGTCCGCCGGCACAGCTATAACCGCCATATGCACCTTGAGTCTTTCGCAAAGCTCGCCGAGCTTTCGCATGGGAAAGACGGGCTTTTCCTTTTTGAACGGCTCTTCGTCAAAGTTTACCGCGTCAAATCCTGCAACTATACGAAACCCGCATTCGGAAAATCCGTCGTAATGTAAAAGCGAGCTGCCGAGACTTCCGACTCCTACTACAACGGCATCGGTTGTGTTGTCGTAGCCGAGGAATTTTTCCAAATCCTTTATAAGCTTCGCGGTCTCATAACCGATTTTAGGCTTCCCCGCACAGGAGCTTACCTTTGCAATGTCCTTTCTTACTTGAACCTCATTAAGGTCAAGGTCTGCCGCCACCTTCGGCGCGGATATATACAATACCCCGTCAGCCTCCGCCTTTTTGAGATATGACAAATAAAAAGGTAATCTATAAAGTGCCTGCCTTGATATTTCACGGACAGGCAAAGCCTGCTCTCGCATATCTTTGACCTCACTATCAGTAATTACTTACTGATAAAATCATAGCTTATTGTTAAATGTTTGTCAATGGTAAATTGTTATTATTTTAACATTTATAGCCATAAACAAATTAAGCGGTTCGGCGCGGCGGTTTTTGTACGATTTTACAATCGTTTTTTCGGCCGATGCTTTGTGCCGGGCTTTCGCTTGCTTAAAATATCAGAATCCGAGACGAAATGCCACTACTGTGCCGCAAGATGAATATCCTCAGCCCAAATTCCATGGTTTTTATTTAGATTGCACATTTACAACAAAAAGCAAAAATGTTAAAATAGATTTTAAGTGCGTATACAAAAGTAGAGGTTGATGGGTAATGAAGGTAATTTCAATAGCAATAGGTTTGCTCTTTTTGGGACTTGGAATTCCGATGGTGAGCGGCAAAGCGGAGAATTTTGTCGTCGGAAGCGCCTCGCCCGACAATGAGCTGAGGAATAATTTCGATACAAAAAAGCTGTGCAGAATATTCGGCATATATTTGATTTTTGTTGCAATATTTACGGCACTTTTAGGATTCTTCTTTAACAGGGAATTCTTTACCGCCTATTTCATCTGCGTTCTTGCCGGTGCTTTTATATGCATCGCCACCGTTGGATTAACTTGCCGTAAAAAGTCCGAATAATTCTGCCGCGAATGTCTTATCAGGCTACATAAGACATCCGCCTTAATTAAAGCTGTAGCCGGAAAGGCCTGAAAAAAATGGATTACGCTAAGGAATCTCTCAAAAAACATTATGAATGGCACGGAAAAATAGAAATCAAAACACGCGCCAAAGCAGACAGTAAGGACGCGCTATCGCTCGCCTACACACCCGGTGTAGCACAGCCGTGCCTTGAAATACAAAAGGACATAAGCAAGTCTTATGAGCTCACAAGACGTTGGAATACCGTGGCCGTTGTAACGGACGGAACGGCGGTTCTCGGACTCGGAGACATAGGACCCGAAGCCGGTATGCCCGTAATGGAGGGCAAATGCGTTCTCTTTAAGGAATTCGGAGACGTTGACGCCATACCGCTCTGTGTGCGTTCAAAGGATGTTGACGAGATTGTAAACTGCATTTCTCTTCTTGCCGGCAGCTTCGGCGGAATAAATCTTGAAGACATTGCTGCTCCGAGATGCTTTGAAATAGAACGCAAACTCAAGGAAAAAACAGATATTCCGATTTTTCATGACGATCAGCACGGCACAGCGGTAGTTGTTGCCGCAGCAATAATAAACGCGCTCAGAGTCGTTAAAAAAGAGCTCAAGGACTGTACGGCCGTCTTTTCCGGTGCGGGCGCGGCAGGCATAGCCATTGCAAAACTGCTCATAAGTCAGGGAATTAAAAACGTAATTATGTGCAACAGTCGCGGCATTATTTGTGACGGCGATGAAAAGCTGAATCCCGCACAGAGGGAAATCGCGGAAATCACGAATAAGGAGCACAAGAGCGGTTCACTTGCCGACGCATTCAAGGGTGCAGACATATTCATAGGCGTTTCGGCTCCCGGAATCGTAACAGAAGAAATGGTTGCTTCCATGGCTGAAAATCCCATCGTACTTCCCATGGCAAATCCTGTTCCGGAAATACTGCCCGATAAGGCAAAAGCCGCAGGTGCCGCCGTTGTCGGCACGGGCAGAAGCGATTATCCCAACCAAATCAACAATGTACTTGCGTTCCCGGGAATCTTCCGCGGAGCACTTGACTGCCGAGCTTCTGAAATAAACGAGGAAATGAAGGTAGCCGCAGCAAGAGCGATAGCTTCGCTTGTCTCTGATGATGAGCTTTCCGCCGAGTACATTTTACCGAAAGCATTTGATGACAGAATAGGGAAAACCGTTGCGAAAGCGGTTTATGACGCAGCCGTAAAATCCGGCGTAGCAAGAATATAATCTATAAGAGAGAAAAAGCGCCTTTAAGGGTTATCCTTAAAAGCGCTTTATTTTTGCTTAGATTTTTTTGAGTCCGACAGACAGGCCTTTACCTATCGCAGAACCGAGAACGGCGCACACAACAAGCTCAATGGGAGCGTTGATTCCCGCCGCTATACCTATAACGGTGGTGAGAATATTTTCAGCTCCGCCGAGAGCGGCTGACTGCTCGGGCGTAAATGTTGTATTTATAAACAACAAAGCTAAAAATCCAAGGAAAAAGATAGTATTAAAAGCCGAGCCGCAGATACTCGCGACAAGGTAATTGGCACCGTCTTTTTTTGTCTTTTTTGTCACGGCGTTAAAAATGAGACCTGTGAGCCAACCTGCAAGCACGCGAGGAACTACGCAAACAACAAGCGTTTTAAATACGCTTATAGAAATAAGTATCGCGCCGAATGCGCTCAGAGAAAAGCATTGAATAAAGCTCGATGCACCGAAAACAAGCCCCAAAAAGGCTCCTGCGGCAGGCCCTAAAGTAACTGCGCCTATGATAACAGGTACCATAATAAGTGTCAGTTCAAGCGGCCCGAGCTTCAGATAGCCTATCGGCGTGAAGGTCATAACGGCGATGATTGCGGTAAGGAGAGCCAGCTCGACTAAGCGAACGGTTTTTTGCATCCTTGCCTTGTTTGTGGTTTTTGACATATATAATCCTCCTTGCTGCTGCTCCGCAGAGCGGATGCAACGCAAAATAATAAACTATGTAAAAACTGGATACGATATTTAATTTTTAATTACGGTTAATTACTGTTTTTATCGTAAATGGCTTTAAGCCCGTATAAAAGAAGATTGTCATCATGAATTATATTGTGACGGCAATATCCTATTACATAGGAGGAAAGCCCACCTGTTGCAACAATGGTTTTCGGCTCACCGAGCTGTTTTGCAAAACGGTCAAGCATACCGTCAATCATATCTGCGGTGCCGAAAATGATGCCCGACTGCAAACACTCTATCGTATTAGTGGCACAGGCATGCGGCGGAGAAGCAAGTGAAAATGACGGTAAGAGAGAAGCCTGCCCCGAAAGTGCTTTCATAGAGATTTCAACACCCGGCGCTATTGTGCCGCCGTGATAGCCGCCATGCTTATCAACTGCATATATTTTTGTGGCTGTACCGAGGTCAATGACAAATGCGGGCATTTCATATCTCGCCATAGCTCCTACCGCACCTGCTACAAGGTCAGCACCGAGCTCTGCCGGATTATCTATTAAAATATTAAGCCCTGTTTTTACACCGGGGGCTATTATAACAGACTCAATGCCGCACACCTTATTAACCGCTGTTTTAATTTTCCCGGTAAGCTCAGGAACAACAGAGCTTAAAACAGCTCCGGTAATTTCAGCCGGCTCCAAATCATGCATTTTAAACACGGCAAGAAATTCAACGGCAAACTGATCGTCAGTTCTGTTACGCTCGGTAGCAAGTCGCGAAACAAAGCTCAGCTTATCGCCGTCAAACACTCCGAAGGTAATATTAGTATTACCGATATCGATCGTCAGTATCATAAATTAAGCAAAAGCACAAAATGTGCCGTTCCTTTCATATTGCTTTTAAATCTTGAGACATTTATATTTTAATACATCCGACAAAAAAAATCAAGCGGCTTTGCCTTTACAAAGCCGCTTGTAATAATTACAGGGTTAATTATTTATCCTCTTTTTTCTTCTTTGTGAGAACAAGAGCAATACCTGCTGCCACAGCTACGCCTGCTACTGAGAAGAGAGCAACGTCGCCGGTCTGCGGAATCTTACCTTTTGTGGTTGAAGAGCCGCCCTTAGAAGTTGTTGACTTCTTGGTTGTTGTGTTTGGATCTCCGCCGTTGCTTCCGCCGCCGAAGAGACCCTTAATTGTCTCAAAAGCCTTACCGATGAAGCCCTTAACGCCGTCGATAGCACTTGTGGTAGCCTCTGTCGGGCCTGCAGTTGCTGCATTGTTCTTGGAAACCTCTTCCTGACGAACAACCTCGGCTGTAAGAACCTCATAAGCCTCATCTGACAAAGCGGGTTTGATGTCTTCGCCCTTGGCATTCTTGGAAGAATGAAGTTCATCAAGAACTTTTTGGATATCGGCATAATCCATTCTGCTCATAGCATTGATAAGAGCCGTAACCTTTGCCGGGTTGTAAGCAGGCTCGCCGTTTTTATCTTTATAATCATTGTTATCAAAATCGGTTGTAAGATATACATCAATAAGTCCGCTGATATAATCTCTCTGGTCATCGGTGAGTGCGTCAAGAGCACTTCTTACAGAACCGCCTGCCGGAGCATCGGGGTTCGGAGTGTTTCCGCCGGAATTGCCGCCCTTGGTAAGAGCGTTAAGTATTTTAAGAACCGTATCAGGATCAATCTTTTCATTGCCGGCCAATTTGCCGAGAAGAGTAATGATCTCTGCGATAACAGCCTCATCCATCTTGCCGTTGCTTTTGATGATAATGCCGACAAGCTGCTTAATGGTATCGGCAGCTCCGCTTATATCAACATCGGGAAGAGTGATACCGCCGAGTATGTCGCCGATTCCGCCGCCGCTTGCAGTAGTGTCTTCAGCAAAAGCCGGGAGGCAGAATGAAAATGCCATCACTAAGGAAAGCAACACTGCTAAGAACTTTTTCATAATTAAATCCCTCTTATTTCAATTATTTGAGTTGTCACTCATTATTTAATGACATTTTACTATATGTTTTTGCGGTTGTCAACTATAAAAAGAGAATATTTTTCCGTAATTTTGGTGTTTTTTTAATAATTCCACACTTTGCGGCGTCAATGTTTTAAAAAACCGATTTGATGCGGTGTTTCCGCCGATTTTGTGTTGACGGCAAAGGCTGACAACTATATAATGTATATAAAAATCAAAGGAGGCACTTATGCGAACGGAGGAAAAAGTATTTTTCGGAATCGGAACGGCATCGTTTTTGCTTATGCTCTCGGACCTGCTTCTTGAGGTCTTTTCCGCATCGCTTTTTATAGGCTCTAAGCGGCTTATTTCTTATATCGGTATACTTATTATAGTATGTGCCGTCAGCTTCACGGTCTTATGCTTTCTTGTTGTCAAAAATCACCGAGGCCGTTTTAAAAGCAAAGGAACACGGATTTTTTTAAGAGTGCTTTCGATAATAATTTGCATAATGCTTTGCCTTGCCGGTATTACAATTGACGGAATTCTATATACCGATACCGTAAAAAAAGCCACATCGGATGACAAGCGCCATACTATTATAATAGACAGCGAACCGGGCTCGGGCGAATGGAATATGACCGTTTACAGACGGTACTCCCCTTTTCTTATGTCCGCTCGCGGAAACGGAAAAAAAGTCGTTGATATGGCAGACGAGAACGGAGATATAGACGTTGTATGGACTGACGGCGGCTGTCTTGTAAGTTACAAGGCTTATAAAACCGATGCAACAAGCGTTGATGACACCGAAACCGTAACGCTGCGATTTTTTTACAATGAAAAATCAGGCAAATAATTATACAGCTGCTTATAAGAGGTGTTTTTATGTGGCTCGTTTTAGCATTTTTATCTGCCGGATTTGCCGGAATAACGGCAATTCTTGCTAAGATCGGCTTACGGAACGTCAACTCAAATCTTGCCACGGCTCTGCGCACAATAGTTGTGCTGTTGTTTTCGTGGCTGATGGTTTTTATTGTCGGATCAGCATCCGAAATAAAGGATATAAGCGTCAAAACGTTTATATTTTTGATTTTATCGGGACTGTCCACCGGGGCTTCTTGGCTTTGCTATTTTAAGGCTTTGCGTCTCGGCGACGTAAACAAGGTAACTCCAATCGATAAGTCAAGTACGGTACTTACAATGATACTTGCCCTGATTTTTCTCGGAGAAAAGCTGACCGCAGTTAAAATAATAGGTATGGTTCTTATCGGCACAGGAACATTTCTTATGATAGAAAAGAAAAAAGCAGATAATTCCTCCGCCGACAAAAGAAGTGGAGCTTCGCTTGTATATGCCATGTTCTCCGCTGTTTTTGCGGCCTTAACATCGATTTTCGGAAAAATCGGTATAGAGGACGTTGAATCAAATCTCGGAACGGCGATAAGAACCGTGGTTGTTCTTCTGATGGCGTGGATTTTGGTCTTTGCGGAAAAGAAGCAGAGCGAAATTAGGGGCATTGATAAAAAGAGCTGGCTGTTTTTGGTCCTTTCGGGGATCACCACAGGCGGCTCATGGCTTTGCTATTACGGAGCCCTGAAAAACGGCCCCGCAAGCATCATTGCACCGATAGACAAATTGAGCATCGTTGTAACCGTAGCCTTTTCATATATAATATTAAAGGAAAAGCTTTCAAAAAAGGCTTTTCTGGGACTTGTGCTGATAGTGGCGGGTACTCTGTCGCTTCTTATTAAATACTGATTGAAACGGAGACTTATATGTACGGACTTTTGGGTGAAAAATTAGGTCACAGCTTTTCGCCGCAGATACATGCTCTGCTCGGCGATTATGAATACAGATTGTTTGAGAAGCAAAAGAATGAGCTTGACGACTTTTTTAAAAACAGAAATTGGGATGGCATAAATGTTACAATTCCGTATAAAAAAGCCGTCATCCCCTATCTCGACCGTCTTTCGCCCTCCGCCGAGAAAATAGGGAGCGTAAACACGATAGTTGCCGAAAAGGACGGCACGCTCACGGGATATAACACGGATTACGACGGGTTTTCATATTTAATTGATGTTTCCGGAATATCGGCAGAAAACAAAAAATGTCTCGTTTTGGGTTCCGGCGGCGCATCTTTAACGGTGATAGCGGTGCTGAAGGATAAAAAAGCGCGCGAAATTGTCAATATTTCACGTTCGGGAGAAAACAATTACGAAAATATCGACAGACATTTTGACGCGGACATAATCGTAAACACAACGCCCGTGGGAATGTATCCGAACAATCTGAAATCGGCTTTATCGCTTGACGGATTTAAAAATCTTTCCGGTGTTCTGGATATAGTGTATAATCCGCAAAAGACCAAGCTGATACTTGACGCCGAAAAGCGAAATATCAAAGCGCTGAGCGGTCTTTCAATGCTTGTTGCTCAGGCCAAAAGAGCTGCCGAGTTGTTTTTGAATACAAAAATACCCGACAGCAAAAATGACGATATATATCACAAGCTCTCACTTGAGATGAAGAATATTATTTTAATAGGTATGCCCGGTTCCGGCAAAACGACTGTCGGAAAAAGAATCGCCGAGGTCTTGAACCGCGACTTTATAGACACGGATGAAATGATAGTAAAGAACGTCGGCAAACCCATTCCCGACATATTTGCAAACGGCGGTGAAAAGCTCTTCAGAAAATATGAGCACGAGGCGGTACTTGCGGCGGGCAAGCTCAGCGGCAAGGTAATTTCAACAGGCGGCGGAGTAGTTGTAAACGACGATAATTTCGACGCTCTGAAACAAAACGGGACGATAATCTTTTTAAACCGCAGTACCTCTTATCTGCCGACAGACGGCAGGCCGCTGTCGCAGAGCAACGACCTTAACGAGATGTTCAAAAAGAGACTTCCGCTTTACAGAAAATTCTGTGATATTGAGGCGGACGGAAATGACACGATAGAAAATGTTGCGAACAATATTTTAAAGGAGCTGCAAAATGAAAATACTTGTGATTAACGGTCCGAACATCAATATGCTCGGCATAAGAGAGCCTGCGATTTACGGCGACAGAAATTACGAGTCACTTATAAATCAGATAAATGTCTGGGGCACGGAGCTTCACGCCGAGGTTGAATGCTATCAATCGAATCACGAGGGCGATATAGTAGACAAAATACAGGACGCATTGGGTAAATTCGACGGTATAGTCATAAATCCGGCGGCATACACACATACAAGCGTTGCAATACTCGACGCGCTGAAGGCTGTTTCCATACCGGCTTGCGAGGTACACATTTCGGACGTTAACGAACGCGAGAAATTCAGACATATTTCATACGCCGGTATGGCGTGCGAGGCGCACTTTATAGGGCTCGGATTTGACGGATACAAAAAAGCTATGGAATATCTGTGCGAAAAGTACAAGTAAAAAAGCATAAAATAAACGGGGCTGTAAGGCTGAGCGTTCATAAGGAAGTATTGGTTTCTCGCATAAAAATCTCTTATGCTTTTGTCAAAAAGCCTCGCAAGGCGACAGCCTTGCTTCATTTCTTGACTTCGGCATAAAAAATTTTTATAGCTATGAAACTGCGAAACACTTCAAAATGATATATTTTTGATACAAGAAAATGCACCCCTCAGATAAGTTTGGGCTTATCTGAGGGGTTATGCAAAAAGATGTTATTTTGAAGCAATACTGCCTTATAAGCACTCAGCCAAGACGTATGGTTTTACAGCTCCGTTTTAATTTTTACACATAAAAAATTCTTTGCGTTTATTCCACGCCGCGGTACAAAAGTCCGCGTGTAAATTCAATTTCGGGCGAAGAACCGTTTTGATACGCTTTGAGTACCGAGCTTATCTGTTCTTTGTCCTCGGTTGTAAACTCCAAAAGCACAAAATCCGCGTTTTTGACTTCGCTCATTCTGTCTGCCATATATATGGGTCTTGAATTGAACAGTTCGGAAAATCCATTTGTACAGCGAACCGGAAATTCAATGCCCTTTCTGTCGCGTAAAAAGGATTTTCCGCCGCACTCGCGACAGCTTTTCCCGTTTTTTACCGGACAATTTCTTGTGAGCATAAGCGGTACTCTGCCGTAAACGCAAACACCGCGCCGACATTCTCCCTCAAGCGCAGTCAGCTGTTTCAAAGTCATTTCATATGAGAGCACACATTCCGCCGCTCCGAGCTTTTGAATTTCGGACAAAGAAACCGAGTTAAAAATATTTAAAAACGGTCCGCCTATTATCTGAACACCCGCCTTTTTTGCCACTGCAACCGAATCGAGCGTATTGCAAAGGGCATACCTTGCGCCGCTTTTTATAAGCCTCTTTACAATCTCGTCAAAATTACCGAATATACCCCTCGGCAAAACTGCACCTGCGGAATACTTTTCAAAAAGCTCCGGCTTTGAAGACAGCGGAATAAAAAGCTTATCACATTCCACATTTTGGGGAATGGCGGATGTATCGCGGAACGAAATATACGTCTGCGGCTTTTTATTCGGCTTGCGATTTCGAAAAATAATATTAGCTTTGTTTATGCGGTACGGTGCTCGTTCTTTAAGCCTGTCGGCAAGGCGAAGCAGAGCCTCCCTGCGGAGCGCATTCATTTCTGCCGCCGACACACTCAAACCGTCGTCTATACAGATGTCGGCATCGCCGAATGAAAATACGGTTCCGCCGCATTTTTTAAGTCTCAAAAGAGCCTCTTCTTTGGTAAAAGGTCTGTTTACGGCTATTTGCGGCAAGCTTTCGGATAAAACAGTAACGCTTAAATCATTTGCGGAAGCCGTAAGGCTGATTTTCTTATCGGATTTCACAGAGAGAACAAAATGCACCCTGTAAACCGAACGCTCTTTTTCATAAATACGCTCATATTTTTTGAGAAGCGAGGCAGTAGCAGAGGTTACATTTTCCTTTTCGCGAAAACCGAACATATTTCTGCCCAGAGCATTTTCGTAATATCCCTTTGTAAATCCGGAGCGTGAAAACAGGGAGCAAAGATCTTCGGAATTCTCGCTTGAATACTCCCCCGACAGCGAATTTTTCAGAGCAGTAACAGCAGCTGCGACATACTCGGGACGTTTCATTCTGCCCTCTATCTTAAATGACGATATTCCCGTTTTAGACAGTATCGGTGCGTACTCGATAAGCGATAAATCCTTTAAGCTCAAATCATGCCCCGTTCCGTTTTCCGCCGCAAAAGGAAGCCGGCAGGGCTGAGCGCACAAACCGCGGTTGCCGCTTCGCGACCCTAAAAACGCACTCAATAGACATTGCCCGGAAACGCACATACAAAGCGCCCCATGGACGAACATTTCAAGCTCAATCGGCGAATTTTCGCACAGATATTTAATCTCGTCTTTTGATAATTCGCGAGGCAAAACAGCTCTTGAGAATCCCAAATCGGCAAGAGTACGCATGCCGTCCAACGTTCCCACCGACATTTGGGTGGAGGCGTGCAACTCTATATCGGGACAAATATCCTTTACGACGCGCAAAACGCCGAGGTCCTGCAAAATAAGCGCATCTGCACCGCTTTTGCAGATACGCCTGACGCTTTCCTTAAGCTCCGACATTTCGCTGTCTTTAACAAGAGTATTTAAGGTTATATGAACTTTAACATTTCTTTCGTGGCAAAAATCCACCGCGCGCTGCAAATCGTCCCCCGAAAAATTCGAGGCGTTTCTGCGCGCGTTAAAGTTGCCGGTGCCGAAATACACGGCGTCCGCTCCGCTTCTTACCGCGGCAGTTAATGCTTCAAAGCTACCTGCGGGAGCCAATATCTCGGGCTTTATCATTTAGCGGAATCCGGCTCTTTTTCGGAAGAGAACAGATTTATCTGCGCCGCTCCGGCTTTTTGCTCTGTTTTAAGGCGGTCTATCTCGCGCTTATAGAAGTCTCTTTCGGACTTCGACTGAGACGCATCCTCAAGATAATCCTTTATCTGGGCACGGAGATTATCGGCGCTCTGCTCTGCCTTTTTAGCACTGTTGGCATAATCAAGCGCTATCAAAACAGCCGCCTGATTCGTTGAAATAAACGGATTTGCAGCGCGAAGCTCTTTCATCTTTTCGTCGATTTCGGCAGCGAGCATAGTAGTATATTCGGGAGTCTCCTCAGTCGTGAGAGCATAGTCAACTCCGGCAATAGTTACTTTAACCTTGTTTTTTTCCAAGACATTCACACCCCTGTTTTTATTACGAGCATTATTATACTTTATATTTCAAAAAACTGCAACATCATATTTTGCGGTAGACAAGTATGCCGAATTCGGCACTAACCGAAAGCTTTTCCAGCTCCTCTACCCTCTTTTGTTCTTTAACTCCGGTTTTGTAATAGTAAGGAGTCATTTTAAAAAGAGAAGATATATCCTCGCCTGAATTTAAATCGAATTTGTATTTTACGTCGATTCTGTCTGTAAAATCAAAGCCATCAAGGTATGTGTCCGAAACCTCATTTTTATAAGGTGTATCATATGCGGCGCACTTTAACTCCCACAGATGATTTTCAAGTGGTATCACCATTATAAAAGCAGCATCTTTTTTCAATACTCTTTTAAATTCGGCACCGCAGTACGGCGAAAAAATTTCGAGTAAAATATCAATGCTCGAATCCGCAAATGGAAGAGAAAAAGAACTCGCCACCGCAAAATCGACATTTTTGGCGCGTTTTGCGGCAACGGTCAGCTCGTCCTTGGAAATATCCGTACCGAAAACCGAAGAAAGCGGCAACACATCGGCAACAGCCTTTGTGTAATACCCCTCGCCGCAGCCGCAGTCAAGCACATTTCCCTTTTTGGCGGCGTACTTCTGCACTGTATCGCACAGAGCACGTCTCAGCGGCTCATAATATCCTTTGGACAAAAATTCTCTGCGCGAATCCGTCATAAGGCGATTATCACCGTGATTTTTTCGACTGCTACCCGTCAGCAAATTGACATAACCGCTCTTTGCAATATCAAAATTATGTCTGTTTTCGCAAATATAGCTTTTTTCGTTTTTTACAAGAGTTTTTTTGCACACAGGGCAAATAAATCCGATACTATTCTTCACAATGCTTCTCCAAATACATTTCGTCCAACAGCTTTTTGCCTGTTTCCGTTCTGAAAATATTTTTTCTTGCCGCACTTACGGCTTTTTTGTCGAGCGAATCCTCAAATGCGTTTACGATAAAATCCGCTTCAATCAAAATTCTGTAATCCGGTGACATATCATCGGTATATGTGTGGTGATGCGCCACAAGATAACACACACGTTCAATATCATCCTTAGAAAAGCCAAGAGAGGTCATAAGCTTACGAGCTTCACTCGGTCCCTCCTTTTCCTGATAAGTGCCTGCCGTACTGCCGTATTTTTTCTCACAGATATGTATTCCGATATCGTGCACCGCGGCAGCAGAAAGTAGAATATCCTTTATTTTTCCGTCTGTTTTTTCTCCGTCGGCAATCAGCTCGGAAAAAGCACGCACCTTAAGCATATGGTTAATGCGTTTTACGTCTCCGTTTAAATATTTGATCATTTCGCGCGTAAGTTCTTTGTTCATTTTATTCACCGAATTTATAATACAACCGTTAAAGCAAAATAGCAATAGTCGGCGTTGACAAACAAAGTTTAAAAATGTATAATATCTAAGCATTCAGCCGGAATTCAATACATTTTCGTGCAAACAGCGGACTGTTATATCGAAATTCACAGGATTGAAAAAGTAAAAAATCAAATATAACGGGGTGTAGCGCAGTTGGGCGAAGAGGTTCGCCGCGTCCTGCGGACGATTCAGGCGAAGCTCTGAGGTGAAAAAGCAACGAGCAATGCGACGCGCTCCAAGCGAGCAGTGCGACTATGTTTTTGAGGGAAGCGCAGCGGATTGTTATATCGAAATTCACAGGATTGACAAAGTAAAAATCAAATATATCGGGGTGTAGCGCAGTTGGTAGCGCGCCTGCTTTGGGAGCAGGATGCCGGGGGTTCGAGTCCCTTCACTCCGACCATATGAAAACACCATTGAAATCTGAACCCCTAAGGTTTGGTCAGCAGTGGTGTTTTTGTTATAATCTCAGTATTTATGCGGGTTCGTAGGCTATCTATTTCCAAATTCAAATTGGACAGAAAAATCAAAAAAAGTGCAAAACAAAGATTGAAAACAAAAAAATTTGCAATCCGAACCCGTCTGTCTAATTTGATTCTGGTTATAAAATGTCCTGTTTGTTGAGATAGTCCAGTTCTTTCTTCATTGGTGTCTTGTATCCGTTTTTTGCGTGTGGTCGCTGTTCATTATAAAAGACTATATATCGATCTACCGCCGTTCTGAATTCGCCTTCAGAACGGTATTTTGTTCTGTATAGTTCTTCTCGCTTAAGATAGGAAAAGAAAGATTCCATGACGGAATTGTCCTATGGGATGTGTGCTCTGGAAAAAGACTGAGTCACCCCGAACGAACGTAAAAGTAGGCGAAAAGTTTTAGACTGATAGTTGGAGCCGCGATCCTTATGAAAAGTCAGCGGCAGTACGGGTTTTCGCTCCATATAAGCCATTTGAAATGTACTTCTGACAAGTTGTGTACTGTTTACTTTTTCCACTTTATAGGCAATAACCATGCGTGAAAATAAATCAAGGATAACACAGATATAGAAATTCTTATTGTTGAACCGAAAATAGGTAATATCGCTTACCCACACCTCATTCGGTCTTGTGGTAGTAAATTGTTGATTTAAGTAATTTTTATATCGGCGTTGTTATTTATCGTACAAATCCTTTGGATCTTGACGAATGCTGATAAGCCCCATATCTCGCATCAGTTTTCTAACCATTTCAACCGAGATACGATAGCCATTATCTTTCATGACAGTGGCAATTTTAGCTGCGCCAAAGATTTGATTGCTGTCATCATATATTTGTTGTATTTTCAGACGATACTCCTCTCGGCGTTTAGCGTACCATGTGTTGTCTTTTTTGTTGCGAAGGACGCGGTTGTAAAATGTTCCTCTTGAAACTTTAAGCGCATCGCACAACATATGAACGCTGTACTGTCCATAAAGTTGTTCCAATGCGTAGAGCTTAATATCTAAGGGATCATCTACCCGGCAACCGACATTTTGTAAAATCTCAATGATTCCTTCTAAGCGTTTTACTTTTGTTTCGAGAACGCGAAAGTTTTTGAGTGAAACTTCTTTTTTGTTTTGTTTGGTTTGATAGATTTTAATCCACGCATACACCGTGCTACGAGGAATTCCGGTATTAGAAACAATAGCTACTACAGACATTCCATCAGTAAATTGATTAATTACTGCTTGCTTTTGTTCTTCAGTATATTTTTTGTTCATGTTACCAACTCCTCTAGGAGAATTATAACATGAAAATTTATAGGGACTTTTTATAAAAGTGTGGTATAATTACAACAAAACAAAAAACATTTAATTTTATATGAAATGTTAAAAAGTGAAAGTTTCTATGAAACACAATGTTACCATTTTTGATTTGTTGTCGTAGCCTAGAAATGTTTATGCAGAGCGTAATCGAATCAATCATGATACCGAAACTATCTTAACGGTTTTATCCAAATGCTTTATAAGGAGGTCACGGATTAGACATGGCGAAATTATCAAATGATTTTAATGGATATATCAATGTTGATAAAGATACATTTACATTTAGCGTGTCGAACTATATTGTTTCTTTACTTCCAGCCGAAAGCAATCCAACAAAAATAGAGGAAATTTTTGATCGCATTCGTTCGCGCAATATTGAGTTGCCAGAATATCTATTCGGTAGCAGTGGCGGTTATTCAATTGCATTGTTGCGCAAGGATAAGTTTTATCACAGCCTTTTTGGGTTGGATAAGTGTGTCCGATTTGCAACGCCTATAATCGTACAGTCTGCAGGAAATGTTGGAGGATTTTTTAATCGAATAGCAAACCGATGGGATGAATTTCATGCAATTACATTTTACGGTGGCAATATAAATTCTATATTCATGCCACAAATGGCTATTGATCCAGCTGACACACAAAATGATTTAAGCCTTAACGGCGTATGGGAAATAAAAACACGCCCTTGGAAAGATTATACTCATTCAATTGATTTGATAATAGATAGAGAAAAAGTAAATCTAACGATTTCTGTAGGACAGGTTGGTGAAAAAATTAATGATGATTATCTTAAATCATACAGTTTAGGGGAACTTAACTCCTTTGTACGTTTTTCTTTTGAAAATGCACAAGAATTTGATAAAATAGAGAAGTACTATCGCATTGTTAAATCTTTGATTGCTATTTTGACAAAACAAAAAAACATTTTCTTTGATACATATCTAAGCCAAAGAAATTCCGATAATCAATTCTTTACAACAGCATATTGTAAATTCGCTGATCCTTACGATAATTATTCTTCCAAAAAATACGGAAATGTAATTTCCGTACTTCATATATTTGATTATATTCCAAAATTAGTGGATAGTATTGTGAGTGGTAAATGCGAACCATTGCTTACTCTTTTGCCGGAGGATAATAGAAAAAATAATCAAATATCAATTACAAACATTCAAGACATATGTACAGCGTTAGAAATTTCATATGAGTGGAATAAGCAAAAGCGAAAGAAAGACAGTTTGATAGCAGAATTAAAAGAAAAAATAAAAGGTACTATAAAAGAATTTACAGAGTTACATTCAGAACTTGATCCTTCTAAGCAAACCACGATAAGTAGTGCTTTTCAGTATTTGGATTACACATTAAAGCAGAAAATCCTTACACTATATAATGAAAATACAGATGCAATTGATGCAGTAATTTCAAAATGGTCATTACCACAAATAACAGATACAAATATTTCGTCTTTTGTAAAGCTTCGTAATGGCAAAACACACTCTGGTACAATTGAATGGGGAGAAAATGCGGAAATATACCCAGCTCTCCTTGCTTTAGTATATGCATGTTTATTTAAACACCTCGGAATTCCCGATGAAAAAATAAAACGTCTTATTCAACAAATTTTTTAGAGAAAACGAATTGTCTAATGTTAAATATTAGAGATATTTTTTCTTGTAAAATTGTTTTTGAATTGCATGTAAGATGTGGGAGTTCAACTCTCTCCACAAAAAATGCAAAAACATCTTTTTCGTACTCCACAGACAAAATTTTGACCGAAAGCGGAAAATAATCTCTGCTTTCGGTCATTTTTATATATTTTTAATTGAGAAGCCGATTTTAAAATCCAAAGCTGCTTTGATATACGTATTTATATAAAAAATGTTAATTTCCGCATTCAATGCTTATCTTATTAAATATTGCGAGAATATCGTCTATCGACGTATTCTTCTTATCCTCGCCCGCCTTATCAAGTATGATATTGCCCCTGTCCATCATAACAAGGCGCGAGCCGTACTCCACGGCATAGCGCAGATTATGCGTTACCATAACAGCCGTAAGTTTTTTCTGCTTAACTACTTTATCGGTAAGCTCCATAATTATTTCCGCGGTCTTGGGGTCAAGTGCGGCGGTGTGCTCATCAAGGATAAGGAAGTCTATCGGTGTCAGCGTTGCCATAACAAGTGAAACCGCCTGACGTTGACCGCCCGACAGCGAGCCCATTTTCACGTGCAATTTATCCTCAAGTCCGAGACCGAGCGATGCGAGCTGTTCGCGGTAAAAATCATACCGTTTTTTATTGAGCGCAAATGACAAACCGAAGGGCTTTCCTTTATTGTCGGCAAGCGACATATTTTCGAGTATCGTCATATTCGGGCAATTGCCCATTGAGGGATTTTGGTACACTCTGCCGATATAGGCATAGCGTTCAAAATCTTTCTTCTTATTCACGCACTTGCCGTTTATAAGAACTTCGCCTGCGTTTACGGGTATACTTCCGCATATTATATTTAGCATGGAGGTTTTTCCGCTGCCGTTTGAGCCTATTACGGAGACGAATTCCCCGTCATTTACGGTAAAATTAAAGTCGTCGAAAAGGCACATCTCCGTAACGAGCCCGGGATTATATATTTTTGAAATATGCTTAAGCTCCAACATTTTTCTTCACCGAGCCTTTCTGAAGATTGCCGATAACAAGTATTGCCAGGAACAAAACAGCCGTTATAAGCTTCAAAAGATTCGCAGGCAAGCCGAGGCTTATTGCAATTTGTATGCAAGCTTTGTAAATTACGCTGCCGAATATTACGGCGGTGGTGCCCTTTATAAAGCTTACGCGCCTGAAAAGCGTTGTTCCTATAATCACCGCTGCGAGGCCGAACACTATCTGACCGGTTCCCATCGTCGCGGAAAACGAGCGCTGCTCCTGACAGGCAACGGCACCCGAAAGAGCCACAAGAGCGTTCGATATTACAAGTCCGATTATTTTTATTGTGCCCTTGTCCTTTGAGAGAGAGGTTACAAGTACGCTGTTATCGCCTACCGCGCGAAGCAAAAAGCCGTTTTTTGTCTTAAAGTAAAGGTCAAGAAGCACCTTGCAGACTATCATCAGAATTGCGGAAACGATAAGTTTTCTTAAAATAAGCGACATCGACCCGAAAACCGACATTGTAGCGGGAGATGTAAATATAGTATCTTTTTCACGCGCGATTGAAAGATTTGAACCGGCTATCTGCAGATTTATTGAAAATAAAGCTGTCATTGTTATAATACCCGAAAGCAGGTCGCGTACCTTCAAACGGACGTGGATAAATCCCGTGACAAATCCGGCGAGAGCTCCGACAAGAAAAGATATTAAAAGAGCGAGATACGGATCTACGCCCTTTACAAGTAAAACAGCCGTTACGGCAGCTCCCAAAGGGAAACTGCCGTCTACGGTGAGATCGGGAAAATCCAATATTTTATATGTAATATATACGCCGAAGGAGAGAAGAGCGTATATAAAGCCTTGAGTTAACGTGCTTATAATAAGATCCAGCATTTTTTTACACTACCTTATTTACATTCTATTGCCTTTGCGGCTACATCCGACGGGACGGTAATTCCCATAGCGCTTGCTGCGTCGGAATTTATATATGTGCTGTACTCGGTTACTGTTTCGTACGGAATGTCGGAAGCCTTAGCTTCTCCCTTTAAAATTTGAGCGGCAAGCTTACCTGCCATTTTGCCTAGCTCCACATAATCGATACCGGCAGACGCCACACAGCCTTTTTTAACCTGCTCAATTTCGCTACCGTATACGGGAATACCTGCGGCATTGGTTTTTTCAAGTATTGACGGAAGAACGCCTACAACATTATTGTCGGTAAGGTTTGTGATGCAATCAACCTTCTTGTTTATAAGAGTATCGGCAGCCTGTGTAACGGACGCCTGATCGGCAACGCCTATGGCTTCGATAGTAAATCCGTAGTTACCTGCTTTTTCTTTATACTCGGCGATTGCTGATACCGAATTCGGTTCGCTTGTTGTGTAAATGATACCGATTGTTTTTGCATCAGGCTGGAGTTTTCTTATAAGCTCAAGCTGCGGGTCAACGGGAAGCTTATCCGAAACGCCCGTGATGTTGCCTGTTGTAAGACCTGCTTCACCGGGGTCTGTTATGGCGTTGAATACAACCGGAATGTTCTTATCCTCTGCCGCAGCGTAGCAAGCTGTTGCCGAGGAGGTTGCTATGGCGCACATAAGCGCGACGTTTTTGGAAGAGAAGTTATTGGCAATCTGTGTTGCGGTGGCATTGTCAAACGAAGCATTCTGATAATCTATTGTGTAATCCTCACCCTCTGTGAGTCCGGCCTCCTTAAGACCGAGAATGAAGCCCTCACGGCAATTATCAAGCGAGGCGTGCTCACCGTACTGACTGATACCTATTACCGGAACCTTGTCTTTTTTCGCCGTACAGCCTACGAAGAATATTGTTATTGCCGCTAAAATTATCGCTATCGTTATTTTTACTTTTTTCATAATGATGACTCCTTAATTTTTAAAATAAATCAGTGTACAATGTTATAATTTAAAAATCGCCATCGTCTTAAATAATATTTCATTCTTTTCTCCTTAATAAGCAAACAAAAAAAGCCTTATCCCATATATGGGACAAGACTTTGAATCCTGCGGTACCACCCAAATTGCCGGATAAACCGACCGCTCGTTTCTTATACTTACATACAAGCCGCTCTGATAACGGGTACGGAACCCGTCGGCCGCTACTCGCAAACGCTTTCGTGCCGCCCTCATAAGTCCATTCGCTGTACTCTCCCCTGCGGTATTTCCACCGACAACCGCTCTCTGCAAGCTTTAAGTAAAGCTACTCTTCTTAATCACAGGTTTTTTAGATGTTGCCACAATGTTATCACGCCGTTCTTTCTTTGTCAAGAAAAAATTACAAATATTTTTAAATCATTATTTATAGGGCAAAATGTCTTATATCGGTACATATCAAGAAAAAATGCTTTGTTTTGCGGAATAGTTAAATAAATACAAAGCAAAAATCTTGATTTTAGTGAGCCATTGTGCTAAAATGTACAAATAATGTCGTCAAGAATACCTGTGATTTAGCAATAATTGGTTATTTGAGACAATAATATAAAAAGACTTCTATGTCTTTTGAAAAAAATACACAAATTAACAGGGGGTCTATCATTTGACCAAGTACATCATCAAGCGCATAGCAATGGGCTTGCTCAGCATTTTCATTGTTGCCACGCTGACGTTTTTCCTTATGAACCTTGTTCCCGGCGGTCCGTTCGTCGCGGAAAAATCCATAAGCAAGGCTGCACAGGAAGCTCTCGCAGCAAAATACGGATTGGACAAGCCTTTATTTGAGCAATATATAACCTATATTACCGATTTTATCAAGGGCGATATGGGCGTAAGCTTACGTCAAAGAGGAAGAACCGTATCGGACATTATTTTTTCTAAATTCCCCGTATCGGCAAGGCTCGCCGGAATAGCGGTTCTCGTCTCTCTTCTTGTAGGCATACCGCTCGGATGTCTTTCGGCATACAATCGAGGCAAATTTGCAGACAACCTGATTATTGTACTCGCGACGTGCGGTATCGCAATACCGAGCTTTATAATCAGCGTAATTTTACTGTATACATTCGGCAGCAAGCTGAATCTACTGCCAACAGTAGGTCTTAACACGCTGTCATCATATATAATGCCGGTGACGGCACTGTCGGTTTACCCGACGGCATATATAACGCGGCTTATGCGCTCGAGTCTTTTGGACGTTATGGGTCAGGACTATATAAGAACAGCAAAAGCCAAAGGCCTTTCAAACTTCAAAATACTCTTCAAACATGCTCTCAGAAACGCAATACTCCCCGTAATAACATACGTCGGACCAATGCTTGCAAGCCTTATGACGGGTTCGTTTATAGTAGAACAGATATTTGCAATACCCGGTCTCGGCCGTGAATTTGTTTCGGCCATAATCAACCGCGACTACACCATGATAATGGGAACAACAATTGTCCTTGCAACACTTATTATAGTTGCAAACGTCATAGTTGACATACTGTATAAAATAATCGACCCGAGAATCAAACTTAAGTAAGGAGCGGCATCGCCGATGAACAAAAAATTTCCGAGTCTGCATTTGAAGGCAGACGATTTTATACCGGCTACAACAACGGAAAAAGAAAACCTTGTTGTAATGCGAGACAGCGTCAACTTTTGGAAAGACGGCTTCAGACGTCTGCGTAAAAACAAGGTTGCCATGATAAGTCTTGTCTTTATTTTACTGATAGTGGTTTTTGCTTATATTCTTCCCAGCTTTTGGCCTTACAGCTATGAGCAGCAGATAAAATACAGCGAAAATCTCTCCCCGTTTCAGTACAGTGAAACGGAACAGGCGCAAATAGACGCGGGTCAAAAGGTATTTCCTCACATCTGCGGAACTGATAAGCTCGGCAGAGACTTTGCCGTTCGCCTTATGATGGGCACAAGAATAAGCCTTACGGTAGGCCTTGTGTGCGCGGCGCTGGTTCTTATAGTCGGCTCGCTGTTCGGTGCAATAGCCGGTTTTGCCGGCGGTTGGGTCGATAATATAATGATGCGTTTTACCGACATTTTATATACCATCCCCGATATACTTTTAATAATCCTGCTTGCGACCTCCCTGAAGCCGCGACTTGAAGCGCTCTCTGCGACGCCCGGATTTACATGGATGCAGAAAATGGGACCTAACCTTATAGCGATATTCATTGTGTTCGTTTTGATATACTGGGTAGGTATGGCAAGAATAACACGTTCTCAAATACTTGTACTCAAGGAGTCCGAATACGTTACCGCGGCAAGAGCACTCGGTGCAAGCAACTCGCGTATAATCAGAAAGCACCTTTTGACGAACTGCATAGGTACTCTTATAGTAACAACCACGCTTCAGATACCCTCCGCAATATTTACCGAAAGCTATTTGAGTTTCCTCGGACTCGGCGTTACGGCTCCCATGCCTTCGCTCGGTTCTCTTGCCACGGAGGCCGTAAAGGGTATGAACACTTATCCCTATCTGCTGTTTTTACCGGCGTTACTTATAAGCGTTATCATACTTGCCTTTAACCTTCTCGGAGACGGGCTGCGCGACGCGTTCGACCCGAAGCTCAAGAACTAAAGGAGGGTAAATATTTTGAGTGAAAAACTTTTGGAAATAAAAGACGAGAAGCTGTCGTTCTTTACTCCCGCAGGCGAAGTCAAAGCACTTAACGGCGTTTCGTTTTCGATGGATGAAGGCGAGGTTCTCGGAATAGTCGGTGAATCGGGTTCGGGAAAATCCGTCACGGCATATTCAATAATGGGGCTTACCGCCTACCCGGGCAAGCTTATAGGCGGAACAATCAGATTTAACGGTCACGAAATTGAAAAGATGACCGATAAGGATTTCAGAAAGATAAGAGGGAACGAGGTTTCCATAATATTTCAGGACCCTATGACGAGCCTTAATCCCGTTTACACAATAGGCAACCAGATAACAGAGGTTATAAGGCTGCATACGGATAAAGACAAAAAACAGGCATATGAGCGCGCTAAAGAGCTATTGGAGCTTGTAGGCATTAACGAGCCTACCAAGCGTCTTAAACAGTATCCGCACGAGCTTTCGGGCGGTATGCGCCAGAGAGTTATGATTGCCATAGCTCTTGCCTGCGAGCCGAAGCTTTTAATAGCTGACGAACCTACAACGGCTCTTGACGTCACAATTCAGGCGCAGATACTTGACCTTATGCAGGATTTGCGTAAAAAGCTCGGAATGAGCATAATTATGATAACTCACGACCTTGGCGTTGTCGCGAGTATGTGCGAAAAAATTGCAGTTATGTATGCGGGTCATATAGTTGAATACGGCACGGCAGACGAGATATTTTATGAGCCGAAGCACGAATACACAAAGGGTCTTATAAAATCCATTCCGAAGCTGAATGTCGAAAGTAAGGAAAGGCTTGTACCGATTGAAGGGCAGCCGGTCGATCTTCTCAACCCGCCGGCAGGGTGTCCGTTTGCACCGAGATGTTCAAAATGCATGAAAATATGCTTAAAGCAAATGCCGCCGAAAACGGTTTTAAGCGACACACATTACAGCCATTGCTGGCTGCTTCAAAAAGAAGAATTTGAGGAAGGAGAGAAAGACTGTGAGTGACGATAAAAAGCTCATAGAAGTACAGCACTTGCAGCAGTACTTTCCTGCCGGAGGCAGAGGCAAAAAGAAAAAATACGTTCAGGCGGTAGACGATGTTTCGTTTTATATAAAAAAAGGCGAAACTCTCGGGCTCGTCGGCGAATCCGGCTGTGGTAAAACCACAGTAGGGCGCACTCTTTTAAGGCTTTACGAGCCCACAGACGGAACAATAATATATGACGGAGACGTCATATTTGACAAAAAGAAAAAAATCGCGGTGAATATGCTCCCCTATCGTAGAAAGATGCAGATGGTATTTCAGGACCCGTATGCGAGTCTTGACCCGCGTATGACGATAGGAGATATTGTCGGCGAAGCTATTGATATTCATCATCTTGCCGCCAACAAAAAGGAAAGACGCGACAAAATCATATCGCTTCTTGAGACCGTCGGCCTTAACAGCGAGCACGCCAACCGCTATCCGCACGAGTTTTCGGGCGGTCAGAGGCAGCGCGTCGGCATAGCGAGAGCTCTTGCGGTAAATCCGGAATTTATCGTATGCGACGAGCCTGTATCGGCTCTTGACGTTTCAATCCAGGCACAAGTTGTCAATATGTTTGAGGATTTGCAGAACGAGCTCGGTCTCACCTACCTTTTCATAGCGCACGATTTAAGCGTCGTAAGACATATTTCAAACCGTATAGGCGTAATGTATCTCGGCAAGCTTGTTGAGCTCGCCGACAGCTACGAGCTTATAACACACAGCGCGCATCCATACACTAAGAGCCTTATTTCGGCTATACCGGAGGCGGATCCGATAATTGCACGCTCCTCTCACAGAATTCCTCTTGAGGGCGATGTTCCGAGTCCTCTGAATCCCCCGAGCGGATGCCGTTTCAGGACCCGCTGCCCGTATGCCGACGGCCTTTGCGCCGAAAAATGCCCGGAGCTTCGCGAAATCTCGGCAGGCCATTTTGCAGCTTGCCATCACCTTGACAAGGTAAAATAGTTGTTTATTGTGCATCTGGAGCACAATGGATATATTTTTAAGCAGCGCGAGTTGCTATAAGAAGGAGATGTATTTAATGAAAACCAAAAGACTTATTGCTGCGATACTCGCAGTTGTCATGTGTCTGTCGGCAATGGCACTCCTGAGTTCATGCGGCAACAGCAAAAAGGACGACGCCGGCATAACGGTTCAGATAGGACCTAACCCCGAAACGCTCGATCCCGCTCTTAACAGTGCTGTTGACGGCGGCAATATGCTCATCACGCTCTATGAGACACTTCTCATAATTGATGAGGACAACAAGGTTCAGCCCGGTCAGGCTGAAAAGTACACTGTAAGCGAAGACGGTCTTACTTGGACTTTCACAATGCGTGACGGTCTTAAATGGTCTGACGGCACCGAGCTTAACGCTAAGGACTTTGAGTATACCTTTAAGCGCCTTACAAACACAGAGCTTGCCGCTCCCTATGCCGAGACTGTTATCGGTATGGTTGAGGGCTATCAGGACGCTATCGGCAATCCGGATGAAGACGGTAAGCCCACTACTACTCCCGATCCCGACAAGCTCAACGTTGTAGCAAGCGAGGACGGCAAAACTCTTACAGTCAAGCTTGCTTACCCCTGCTCTTACTTTGACAAAATCGTTGCATTCGGCACTATGAGCCCCGTACAGAAGGCTACCGTTGAAGCTAACGGTGACTCTTGGGCTACAAAACCCGATACTTATGTCTGCAACGGTCCGTACATGATTACCGAATGGACTCCCGGTGAGCGCATTGTATGCAAAAAGAACCCGAACTACAAAGGTGGTTGGGATTCAAAGCGCATAGTTAACAACAAGCTCACATTCTTGCTTCTCGAAAACTCAAGTGCTTCCTTCACCGCATACAACAGCGGCGAGGCTCAGCTCATTAAGGATGTTCCCACCGAGGAAATCCCGACTCTCAAGAAGGCTGCTGACGGCGGAGAATTCTATGTTGACACCAATCTCGGCACCTACTATCTCAGCATGAACCTTAACAAGGCTCCCTTCAACAACAAGAATGTCCGCAAGGCTCTCAACCTTGCAATTGACCGCGACTACATTGCAAACACCATAATGCAGGGCACATACTCCCCCGCCTATAACTTTGCAGGTCCCGGTGTTGTTGATAACGAGGGTATGTTCTTCGATAACGCAGTTAAGGAAAACGGCGGAGAGACCTATATCAGCAAGGATTATCAGGCTAATCTCGAGGAGGCTAAAAAGGCTCTCGCAGAGGCAGGATATCCCGACGGTAAGGGCTTCCCGACCATCACCTACTCAACAAACGATGCAGGTTACCACAAGGCTGTTGCAGAGTATCTCCAGAGTGCTTATGCTCAGCTCGGTATCACTATGAAGATTGACATTGTTGAATGGTCTTCATTCACTCCTCAGCGTCGTGCAGGCAATTACGATATGGCTCGCAACGGCTGGGTAATGGACTATAACGACGCCTCAAATATACTTGAGCTCTTCGTTTCTACCAACGGCAACAACGACGGTAAATACAACAGCGCTGCTTTTGACGCTGACATTGCTAACTCTAAGGTTGCAGACTCCGCAGCTCACTTTGCGGCTCTCCACGCGGCTGAAAAGACCATGATGGAAGATTACGCCTGCATCCCCGTTGCTTATTACAATGACTTCTGGCTCCAGAAGCCCGAGCTTAAGGGCGTATGGCACAGCCCGTACGGCTATTGGTACTTCCAGTATGCTACCCTTGAGAAGTAATTTCTCTTAAGACACTAAGCACAAAAACAGATCGCCCGTATCGTTTAAGGTACGGGCGGTTTTTATATGCTTGAAAAGATAATAGCCGTATGTTAAAATCATTTTGTACCGAAAAGGCATAATTTTTTCAGATAGGAATGAATAAGATGAGTGTTATTGACAGATTTTTAAGATACGTCGAATTCGAAACGACCTCAAACGAAAACAGCGAGAGCATACCGTCAACGGAAAAACAAACAGTTCTTGCGGATTACCTTGTAAAAGAGCTGAAAAGCATAGGTGTAAGTGACGCTTACCGTGATAAATACGGTTATGTTTACGGTCATATACCTGCGACAAAAGGATTTGAGAAGCTTCCCAAAATCGGATTAATTTCTCATATGGACACATCCCCCGATGTCAGCGGAAAAGACGTCAAAGCAAAAATAATAAAATTTGACGGCACAAATGCGCCGATGATAGATGCCAAATATTCGGGCGAGGATATTATAGTTACCGACCGAACAACGCTTCTCGGCGCGGATGACAAGGCCGGTGTTGCCGAAATAATCGAGGCGTGCCGCGAAATTTGCGATGACGCAGAGCTTTGCCACGGCAAAATTTCAATTTGTTTTACACCCGATGAAGAAATAGGCAGAGGTGCCGACAAGTTCGATTTTGAAACTTTTGACGCGGATTTTGCATATACCGTTGACGGCGGAGAGCTTGGCGGAATAGAATATGAAAACTTCAACGCGGCAGGTGCAAAAATAACCTTCAACGGAGTCAACACGCATCCCGGCTCGGCTAAAAACAAGATGAAAAACGCTGTTTTGTATCTTGCTGAATTTATAAATATGCTTCCTGCCGCCGAAGCTCCCGCGCACACCGAAAATCGCGAGGGATTTTATCACGTTTCATCGGTTAACGGCAACGAGAGCAAGGCAACTCTTCATATGATAATCAGAGATCACAACAAGCAAAGCTTTGCAAAGCGCAAGGAATTTATTACCGTACTTGTTGAATTTTTTAATCGCAAATACGGAGAAAACACGGTTTCGGCTGAAATTAAAGACAGCTATTACAATATGCTTGATGTCATTAAAGAGCATATAGACATAGTAGAACGAGCAAAAAAAGCAATGCGTAAAGCCGGTGTGGAGCCGCAAATTACACCGATACGCGGCGGAACCGACGGTGCAAGGCTTTCGTTTGAGGGTTTGCCCTGCCCCAACCTATCAACCGGTGGAATGAACTTCCACAGTATTTATGAAGCAATACCTGTAAATGCTATGCTCAAGATGGTTGAGGTCATTAAAAACTTAGTAAGCGAATAATTGAATAAAGAAAAAGTCCCGTGAAGTTTACTCTCCTTCACGGGACTGCTTTTATGTATTATTTTTATAACTGCGGTATTCTCTTTCTATCCAAGCCATTAACAGATTAACTATCCGCCTTTGCTCGTCATAAGACAATTCTCTGCCCTTTTCTACATGATACCACTTATTTAAACACCCTCGACAGCAGCAGGCGCAGGCATGCTGAGCCTTAAACACGGGGTGACCGCGCATCGGCGTTTGCTTGCCGTCGTTTGGTATAACCGCCGGTGCAAGACGTTTCTTTATAAAATCCTCCGCATGGCTTTTTACGGTATCCAAGCCTTTTTTGTCAATGTAATTTATATCCTCATCGGACAGATGAAATTTAGCTCTGAAAGCAGATTTTTGAAGCCTTGAGAGTGCTTCGTCAACAGTCAACCGAAAACTCCTCTTTTCAGTAAAAATCAAGATAAGCATACACCATTTTGACTGCTTTTGCAATGACTCGGTTTTTGCTCGACAGCAGAATACTATCTTGACAGCTTCACTTTTTTCATCATAACAGCCGAATACACAAATACAACGGCTTCTGTGATGGGCATTGCCCACCAAACTGCATTTCCGCCGAAAGCAACAGGCAATAAAAGTATCAGAGCACCGCTTATTACAATACCTCTTGCAACGGATGCGATAAGTGATATCTTGGCTCTCATAATAGCCTGGAAATAGTACGTTGAATAGATATTAAACGGCAGCAGTACAAATGAAATCGCATAAATTCTGATTATTCCGGGAGCTATTGACAGCACCTCGGGAGTGGGCGTCATAAACAGTTTTATAAACACCTGCGGCATAGCCATAGAAAGAACCGTCCAAATTGCTCCGAAAACGGCGGCGGTTATGATATTGTACTTAAGCATTGTCTTAATTCTGTCTGTAAGTCCGGCACCGAAATTACGCGAAATTACGGGCTGTGCCGCCTGACCTATACCGTAAGAGCAGCACTGTACAAGAGTGCCTACAACAACTATTACTCCGTAAACCGCAAGTGCGTCCGTACCGAGATACTCCATTACACGGCGGTTAAACAGCATTGTGGCTATGCCCATTGCCACGTCAACTATAAACGAAGAAAATCCGTTGACGCTTATCATTTTAAAGCTGTTAAGTATTCTGAGAGGCTTTACGAATTTCAACGTATTCTTTTTGCTGATAAAATGCGTAAGCATCACAAGAACGGACATTGAAGCTCCCATTGCTGTTGCAATTCCCGCGCCTTTAATTCCCATATCCAATGTGAACACAAAGAAATAATCTCCGAACACATTGAATATACCGCCGAAAATAACGGCTTTTGTGGCTCTGCCGGGGTCACCGTCATTACGGAGAAACGACGAGAGCAGATTTATAAATACATATACGGGAACAGTAAGCTTTGGGGCTACCATATATTCTTTGCAAAGCGGCATAAGTGCGTCATTTGCGCCGAAAAGCCTGAGAAGCGGTTCCTCGCAGACCCACACCAAGACCCAAAGTATCAACGCCCATAAAACTCCGAGTATAAATGCAGAGGCAAAATATCCGTTTGCCGCTTTTACGTCATCGCGTTCTCCCCTTGCGACGGCATAAATCACCGAGCCGCCTATACCGCACAAAAGCCCAAAGCTGTATATAATATTCCAAATTGGGGCAATTACCGCCATTGCGGCAGAACCGTCCGGTCCGTGATACTGCCCTACCATAGCCATATCCACAAGTCCGTAAATACACGCTATCAGTGCACTTCCGAATGAAGCTATAAAAAATTTGCGGTAAAGCTTACCGACATTATCCTTTAAAAGATCCATACCTACTCCTTGAATATTAAAAAAGACCGGATATGGAACGGGCATTTCAGCCTGCACCTTATCCGGCTTGTTATTTCCATACGATAACCAGCCCTCCGAGTGAGCTATTGTATTGTATCAACTTTTGTAATCAAAGTCAAGAATTTTCAAAGAGGAGGAAATTGAGAAGAGCATTACAGCCCATTTCAATGTCATTGTATGCTTTGTCAAAGTCGCCCGAATACCATGGGTCGGCAACGTCGGATTTACAAAATAGAAACAAATATCCTTTTACATCTAAAAATAGTATTTGAAATTATTAAATACTATATTGACAAATTTGCAATCTAATTATATAATGTAAACATAAGAGGTGATTGTAAATGAATAAACTTATTTCAAAATGTCCCGCATGCCACGGAGCGTTACAGATTACTACCCTGCGGTGTCCCGATTGCGGAATGGAGCTCAGAAATGTATTTGACATCAGCGCTTTTGATCTGCTCGACAGCGATCAACTTGATTTCCTAACAGCTTTTTTAAGGAACAGAGGAAATATGAAGGAGGTACAATCCGATATGCAAATATCATATCCGACAGCTAAAAAGAAATTGGATAACTTGCTTGAGGCCTTAAATCTCGGCGGCGCGGCGAATGATGCGTTCCCCAAGGAACCCGATGTGAGTTGTATGAATGTAGATTATACAAGCAACCTCGCATCCGAAATCATCAAAGCAAAGTTGAAAGAACACGGCGGTCATGTAACCGTATATACAGCAAGAGGACTTCCTTGTGAGATTTACGCAGAACCGGACGGAACAACATTTACAAGCGATAAGCTCCCGATTAAGCCTGCGTATGATTATACGGTGTTTGACGTTATTGTTGATTTACTTTACAGACAGGGCGGCAGCGCTAAAAAAGGAAACGGCAGAAACTGCAAGCTCGGAGAAGCGGGTTGTGAGGAAAACACCGTGGTCGGAACGGTAGCACTTCACAGAGGACGAAAAACGGGTGATTCTGTTTTTGATCCCGTATTTGTTTTAGCAGCGGTTTTAGAGTGGGCGGGTATAGCCGAAAACGGGCGTGGCGAGTTGATTCTTACCAAGGAGTACGCAGAGAAATTATGATATGTTTTTTACTTACTCTCTTTCTCAGATTTTGGTATGATATTTTGTTTAAAAATCCGTATTAAATCCTACTGTGAGCCATTTGGGCGTGGGGCGGATATTTTACATTAACAAATAGAAAATCGTATAAAGAATTTCACAAAAATATAAAAGGCGGTTATTATATGGATAAATTGGCAATAGAATTTGAAGGAGAATTACGGTCCAAAATGATTGAGGCGAAAAAAACGTGCGGATACAATCCGACACGCTTTAATCAGATGTTATCACGATACGGCGGTGTTGAAACTGCACGGCGGCTGATAGCAAATGCGCAAAAAAAGGAAAATCCGGCAGAGGGACTTTCCACACTGTGGGCTCATAGGCGTTTAGACTTATCTATGGAAGCTTCTGTCTGTAACCCTAAGTATGCACCGCTTTTTTCCGAAGCCGAAATCAGATATTGCAAAGAAATGCTTGAAAAATTGATTTGACGATTAATTGCGTGAAAACAAGAGGTCATATCTTATTGCAGATATGACCTTTTGTTTTTTGACTTACAATTATAAATTTTGATGGAGTTTGGGGGAACTATTTCAGGTGTTCTCGGATTAATTTTAGAAAACTAATTCATATTCTAAATATCGTCTTGCTTCATTTTTCGCTTCGCTTTATACAGTTGTATTTCCGGCAAATTTCATTTCACTTTAGGCTCATCAATTTTCACAGCATTGTTCTCTTTTAAACCTGAAGAATTGCTGAATTTAATCATAGGCTTTTGGCGAGAGAATGCAGAATCTTTATTTAACCTCATATTAAGCAGATATTACCCTCAAACAACATATTTCTATATTTCACGTCAGCATTGCTAAACAGCTGTTATTTTATGCATTTGATACCTCAAGCAATTTTTTACTTACCCTCGCCTGAACGTCAATATAATAAGCCTGTTCCGCTGCATTAAGGTTTTGGCTTTCCCACTTATCAAACTTATCGCACATATCGGCATACTTGCTCATATATTTTGCATAATCCGCCAACAGCTTGGTATCATTCGGATTGCTTTGATATTTCTTCATGAATTCAACATATTCGTTCATAAATGCCTCATAGCTATCCATTGCCTCTTTGAAATCCTTACGCATTCCGTTGACAAGCTGCGTGTCGTTCGCTTTGGTTTCATCGGGGGCTTTTGCGGTTTCGGGCGCAGCCGTTGCCGTGACGTTGCTGTCGGTCGAGCTGCCGCTCGGCTTATCAATGTCTATGCTCATAATATTGAAGCCTTCATATTTAATTGAAACACTCCAACCCTCGCTGTTTTTGGCTCTGTAATAATCATCGCCCTTGTCGTAATCCACCGTGAAGCCCTTTTCCGAGCAAGCCTTTACATAATTGTTATAGCTCTCCTTGCTCGTGTTACCAATATACACATAAAAATCGTCATCATGCTCATAAGAGAATTTGCCGACGGTAGATTCGGGCACGGGAAGCTGATTTCCCGCGTTGCTTGCGGGCCATGATATTTCCGACATTTCCATAGGCTTTTGGAGCTTAATACTCAAGCTTTTTAAGCTGTCATTATATGTTAAGTTCAGACAGTAGCCGTCAAAATTATATGCCGTGTATGAATAAGAAGTCGATTTTGCATCGGTTGTAAAGCCCTTTTCCTTAGAAGCGGCAACATAATCTGCATATTGGCTGCCGGAGATATTTTCAACCTCGATATAAAGCGTCTCAGACGTATTTTCGTGAATTTTTCCTTTATTTGCAGCAGGCTCCGGCAATTGTGCACTCAAAACCATTTCATTCCATTTGATTTTTTCGGTTTTCTTTCCGCTTGCAGCTGCGCCGATTATCGAAATTAAGGCTATGCCGATAATCACATAAAACCACCATTTTTTATATATCGGCTTTTTGGGTTTATTCAGCTTTTTACGCCCTTTTTTACCCGCCTCAAGCGGCTGATTGACCTTTTGCCGTTGAACATTCACCTGTTGCTCCGTCGTTGACGGCGTCGGTGCCGGCTCCTGCGTTTTTGTTCCGCATTCGGGGCAAAATTTGCCCTCGTATTCGGATCCGCAATTAACACATTTCATTTCCTTTTCTCCTTTGTTTTTTATTGTTATGTCCCGTCGGCGAAGGCAAAGCACCCTCGCCGAGACATTCATACCGCTATTTCCGTCCGCTTAAGTGTTCTTTAATCATTTTTCTGATCCATTTTTCGCTGTACCCGTATTTTGTAGCAAGCTGTCTGATATTTTTGCCGTCATATTCCGCGACAATTCTTGACGCAATAAATTCGTGTGTAAAAAAGTTCACCGGAAACGTGATTTGTTGCCCACGATATGTAGAATACAGCGTCATAGCTACCTCTATACCGAGAGCGTTCGCTATTTCGTTATATACGCCGTTCAAATATTCGCTTTTAATTTCGCTTGGGTTCATATTCATATAAACCTCTCTCATTTTTACTGCCTCCTATTATGATTTATCGTTTTAGATTTGTATAGAGCGACAATTCATAGGAATAATTCCTTGTAAAGTTCCTTATACGCTCATAATAGGGTTTGTAAATTTCGCGAAAGAAAAAAAGCACCGTCCGACAGCGGGCAGTGCATAAAAAAGGATTTGATTATTAAATTTTTGCTTGATACTTAAACAGTGATTACCTTAATAGGAAGCAGTGGCGGAGGCTCCTCATCCTTCGGTGCTGCTTTTTTCTTTATACAATTTCTGGTTTTTAAATTATTAAACTCTTACTATACCCCATGTATACTTATCCGCTTTTCCTATTTGATGTGCCGTCATCTCGTCGAGCCGCTCCTCCGGCTTAATAAATGTAACGGTCTTCATACATAAGCGAAAAAGCGAACAGTTTTTTAATCAGCGTCACACTCGTCTAAATCCGCATAAAATTATAAATTACTGTTCTTTTTTGCAATATACTTAACTTTTAAATCGTCAAAAATATTTGATAATCCTTCCCATGTGAGCTGTCGTTTTTCAAACCAAAGCCTCTGTAAAAAGCCAAGTACCCTGTTCGGATTTGCAAAATGCAGCTTTGAATATCCGATTCTGTTTTTATCAAGATATGAGTAATAATAATCAAGCTTATTATGAAACTGCTCATATGAATTTTCTCCGCGCCAAACGGTTTCGCACATAGCTCCAAGCCTAGGATAAGTCATTTTGTCCGCTTTTTTCATATCGGGAACATATTCCGTCCATAACGTTGCTTCCGCACCGAGGCAATTTCCGTCGTATAATTTATGGTTGGCGGTATCTTTGAGACTGATGTACCCGTAAGGCAAATCTATATAATATGCTTTTGAACTTGTATCGATAAACGGTCTGCCGCCCGTGTTTATGTCTCCGCATTTCGTAAAGCCCAAATTTTCAGAAAGCAGCTTATCATCCTTCAAATCCCAACTCCACATAAACGCCTGCTTATTCTTGCCTGCGCAATAATCATTGATTCTGTTCATAAAACAGCACTGAAGCTCATCCTCGTTATTTAAGCCAAGCTTCTTCATCATTGCCTGACAATGCGGGCAAAGATGCCACCTGTGTTTCGGCACCTCGTCGCCGCCTATATGAAAATACTTATCCGGAAAAAGCTCACAAAGTTCATCCACTATATCCTCGACAAATTCATATGTGCTTTCTTTTCCTGCACACAAAACATCATGCTTTACTCCCCAATGGTCGGCGACCGGCAAATTTCTTTCAAAACAGCCGAGGTAATTATAACAAGCCAGAGCACTTCTGCTGTGTCCCGGAATATCAAATTCAGGCATAACCGAAATACCGAAATCATGTGCATATTTGACTATACTTTTAATCTGAGCTTTTGTGTAGTAGCCCTTATGTTGCCTATGATTAAAATTTGTCTTTTTCCTTACCGACCCGATTTGCGTCAGCAACGGATATTTGTAAATCTCAACTCGCCATCCCTGGTCCTCCGTCAAATGCAAATGCAGAAAATTAAGCTTGTGCAGAGACATTTTTCTAATAAACAGCTTGACCTCGTCTACGGGATAGAAATATCTCCCGACATCAAGCATAAAGCCTCTGATTTTATACTTAGGCTTATCCTTTATCGCAATAAACGGAATCGTTCGGCCGTATTCAAACAGTAGCTGCTTGAGTGTTTGCAGAGCAAACACTTTTCCTGCCTCCCCACTCGAATACACAGTGATTTTCTCGTTTACTTCAAGTCGGTATTCTTCATTTTCAAGCGAAAAATCATGCGTAAAACTAACAACAACATCATTTCCGACCGGCAGTTCGAGTTTACGTATAAAATCATAAAAATCATCTTTAACAGAACCGTTGACATTTCTTTCGTCAAGCGACAAAGATTTTATGAACAATCTTTTTGTTTCATCTGTTTTTTCAAATAACGGAGTTGGGATAATATGAGACATAACAAACCTTTCGCATAATCTATATATTAATAATTATACACTTAACTTGTTTTATTGACAACCGTCCTTATTATGATATAGTTATACCATATCATCGGCAGAAGGTGTATTATGAATAATAATAAAAAGAGCTTTGATAAAAAATGGTACAGCGAAGAGTTCTTGAACGAATTAAAGAGAACAGCCTACGCGGCATCCGACGGAAATTTAACTTACACAGCCAAGTATGCGCCCGACGCCGTATCAAAATACGGCATAGATCCGCGCATGCTCGGCGGGCCCATAGGCAAAATGGCAAAGAAACTAAAGCTTGTCCCGGATTTTGTTCTAAACGGTATTCATTTAAAAATAACCGAGAGAAGCCTCGGTTTTTTCAGAAAGGGCTGCGACAGGATTTCTTATGCAAACTGTCATATAAAAGGCGTTTCAATCAAAAACAAACACATTAAAGCTTCCGACGGATTTGATATTCCGATCAGAATATATGAAAATGCGGAATGTGAAGGCACAAGGACGGCAATGATTTTCATTCACGGCGGCGCATTTGTCGGCGGAACGCTCGCGCCGTATGACGAGAGCTTAAAAATGTTCGTTGATAAATTCGCCGTTAAGGTAATCAGCATAGATTACAGGCTTTTGCCCGAAAACGCCTATCCCGCACCGTACAGCGATTGCTTTGACGTATTGGAATATATAAGCCGCAGCTGTGGCGAATTCAAAATAAACAAGGATAGAATTTTTGTATGCGGCGACAGTGCCGGAGGAAATATTGCTCAAGCGTGCTCTACCAAATACAAGGGTACCGGAAAAATCAAAGCGCAGCTTCTGCTCTATCCTACCTTGAATATGTTCGGTTTTACCGACGAGTATTATAAAAAAGGATATTCCGACTACAAATTTGAGCCGTCACAAAAGGCCGTTTCAAAAGGCGTAATAAAACAAATGCAAATGCTTACACGCTGCAATTTTAAGCAGTTAGGCATACTCTCGCCCGACGAATATAATAATCCGTACATTTTCGACGCAAGCGGCAATGTTCCGACATTTATTACAGTAGGCGCGCTTGACTATCTGAAAAAAGACGCCGTCGCTTGGGCTCATAAGCTTTCAAACGCAAATGTAAAAACAAAGCTTGTCGTTTACAACGGACTCGGCCACGGATATTTAAACGCAACCGGAGTTTTTCCGCAAACAGAGGACGTGATAGACGAAATGGGCAAATTCATATATACGACTTTAGAATTGTAAAAGCAATCGGCAACGGGTTTCCAGTAAAGACCTAAATATATTCTCGCAAAAAGCGTCGGAGATTTGCTTTCTCCGACGCTTTTTGGGTTATGTATTATATAGGAAATACCGCAACGCATCTGTATTTAAAGGTAAATGTACAAAAAAACGTACCATAAATGTCTAACAACAGAATTTGGTTGACCCAATAATAAGTGAATGGTATCATAAAATAAAAAGCAAGGAGGAAAAAGATGAAAGAACAGTTTATAAATTGCTATCCATTATCCAAAACTTTACAGTTTTCTTTAATTCCCGTCGGAAAAACGGATGATAATTTTAATAAAAAGCTGTTACTTGAAAGGGATAAACAAAGAGCGGAGAATTACGAAAAGGTTAAAGGTTATATTGACCGATTTCACAAAGAATATATTGAATCCGTACTAGTCAATGCAAGGGTTGAAAAAATCGATGAATATGCGGATTTGTATTGGAAAAGCAACAAGGACGATTCCGACGCAAAGGCTATGGAATCATTAGAAAATGATATGCGAAAGCAAATATCAAAACAGCTTAAATCAAATGCACGCTATAAAAGGCTGTTTGGAAAAGAACTTATATGTGAAGATTTACCGTCTTTTTTAACGGATAAAGAAGAGAGAGAAACAGTTGAGTGCTTCAGAAGCTTTACAACGTATTTCAAAGGCTTTAATACTAATCGAGAAAATATGTATTCAAGTGATGAAAAATCAACTGCAATAGCTTATCGTTGCATAAATGACAACCTGCCACGCTTTTTAGATAATGTAAAAAGTTTTCAAAAAGTATTTGATAATCTTTCTGATGGAACTATCACAAAGCTAAACACAGATTTATATAATACATTCGGCAGAAATATTGAAGATATTTTTTCTGTCGATTATTTTGAATTTGTTTTGGCTCAATCGGGCATTGATATTTATAATTCTATGATTGGCGGATATACTTGCTCTGACGGAACAAAAATCCAAGGTCTTAATGAATGCATAAATCTTTATAACCAGCAGGCTGCAAAAAATGAAAAATCAAAAAGATTGCCATTGATGAAGCCGTTATATAAACAAATCTTGAGCGAAAAGGACAGCGTATCGTTCATTCCCGAGAAATTTAATTCAGACAATGAAGTGTTGCTTTCGATTGAAGATTATTATAGCAGCCACATTGGCGATTTGGATTTGCTAACAGAGCTTTTGCAATCGTTAAACACTTATAATGCTAATGGAATATTTGTAAAATCCGGCGCTGCCGTTTCCGATATTTCAAACGGTGCATTTAATTCATGGAACGTATTACGTTTAGCTTGGAACGAGAAATACGAGGCATTGCATCCCGTAACAAGCAAAACAAACCTCGATAATTATATTGAAAAGCGAGACAAGATATATAAAGCAATAAAAAGCTTTTCGCTTTTTGAACTTCAAAGCCTCGGTAACGAAAACGGCAACGAAATAACAGATTGGTATATTTCCTCAAGCAAAGAATGTAACAGCAAAATCAAAGAAGCTTATTTGCAGGCACGGGAATTGCTGAAATCCGATTATGAAAAAAGCTACAATAAAAGACTTTCTAAAAACGGAAAAGCAACAGAGTTAGTTAAAAACCTGCTTGACGCAATAAAGGATTTTCAGCATCTTGTAAAGTCGTTAAACGGTACCGGTAAGGAAGAAAACAAGGATGAACTTTTTTACGGCAAACTCACTTCGTATTATGACTCAATAGCAGATATTGACAGGCTTTACGATAAAGTTAGAAACTATATTACCCAAAAGCCTTATTCCAAAGATAAAATTAAATTGAATTTTGACAATCCTCAACTTCTCGGTGGATGGGATAAAAACAAAGAAAGCGATTACAGAACCGTTCTTCTTCGCAAAGATGATTTTTACTATCTTGCTGTTATGGACAAATCGCACAGCAAAGCTTTTGTTGATGCTCCTAATATAACCTCTGAAGACGAGGATTATTACGAAAAAATGGAATATAAGCTTTTACCCGGTCCCAATAAAATGTTGCCAAAGGTTTTCTTTGCCGCTAAAAACATTGACACATTCCAACCGTCAGACAGAATACTTGACATTCGCAAAAGAGAGAGTTTCAAAAAAGGGGCAACATTTAATAAATCCCAATGTCATGAGTTTATAGATTATTTTAAGAACTCCATTGAGAAGCACGATGATTGGTCGCAATTCGGCTTTGAGTTTACTCCTACCGAAAACTATAACGATATCAGCGAGTTTTATCGAGAAATTTCGGATCAGGGTTATTCTGTAAGCTTTAATAAAATATCAAAAAGCTATGTTGATGAGCTTGTAGAAAACGGATATATCTATCTTTTCCAAATCTACAATAAAGACTTTTCAAAGTACAGCAAAGGAACTCCGAATTTACATACTCTGTATTTCAAAATGCTTTTTGATGAGAGAAACTTATCAAATGTAGTATACAAGCTCAACGGTGAAGCCGAGATGTTTTACCGTGAAGCAAGTATAAATGACAAGGAAAAAATAACTCATCAAGCCAATCAACCGATAAAAAACAAAAATCCTGATAACGAGAAAAAAGAAAGCACTTTTGAGTATGACATTATTAAAGATAAAAGATTTACCAAAAGGCAATTTTCGCTTCACGTGCCTATTACAATCAACTTTAAGGCACACGGTCAGGAATTTTTGAATTATGATGTTCGCAAGGCGGTTAAATATAAAGATGATAATTATGTCATCGGCATTGACCGAGGCGAAAGAAATCTGATTTATATCAGCGTTATTGATTCAAACGGTAAAATCGTTGAGCAAATGTCGCTTAATGAAATAATCAGTGATAACGGACACAGAGTTGATTATCAAAAGCTTTTGGACACAAAAGAAAAGGAAAGAGATAAAGCAAGAAAAAATTGGACTTCTGTTGAAAATATAAAGGAACTCAAAGAAGGCTATATCAGTCAAGTTGTTCACAAAATTTGTGAATTAGTCGTCAAATATGACGCTGTTATTGCCATGGAGGATTTGAACTTTGGCTTTAAGCGTGGCAGATTCCCTGTTGAAAAGCAAGTTTATCAAAAATTAGAAAATATGCTTATTTCAAAGCTCAATTTGCTTATTGATAAAAAGGCAGACCCAACAGAAGACGGCGGGCTTTTAAGAGCATATCAGCTTACGAATAAATTTGACGGCGTAAATAAAGGCAAGCAAAACGGCATCATTTTTTATGTTCCGGCTTGGGACACAAGCAAAATAGACCCGGTAACAGGTTTTGTTAATCTTTTGAAGCCAAAATACACAAGCGTATCGGAAGCAAAAAAGTTATTTGAAACAATTGATGACATTAAATATAATGCAAATACCGATATGTTTGAATTTTGTATTGATTACGGTAAGTTCCCAAGATGCAATTCAGACTACAAAAATACTTGGACTGTTTGCACTAATTCAAGCAGGATTTTAACTTGCCGAAACAAAGAAAAGAATAATATGTGGGACAATAAGCAAATTGTTCTTACCGATGAATTCAAATCGTTGTTCGGCGAATTCGGCATTGATTATAAAGGTAATCTTAAAACTTCCATTTTAAGCATTTCCAATGCTGACTTTTACAGACGATTGATAAAGCTTCTTTCATTAACGCTTCAAATGAGAAACAGCATTACCGGCAGCACATTGCCGGAGGATGACTACCTCATATCCCCTGTTGCAAATGACAGAGGCGAATTCTATGACAGCCGTAATTATAAAGGAATGAATGCCGCATTACCTTGCGATGCCGATGCAAACGGCGCATATAATATTGCGAGAAAGGCGCTTTGGGCAATAAGTGTTTTAAAAAGCACTCCGGATGATATGCTTAATAAAGCAAATCTCAGTATAACTAATGCCGAATGGCTTGAATACACGCAAAAATGAGCGAGCAGCCCTTAGCTATATCTCAATTAAATGATTTTATATTCTGCCCTGCTTCAATATTTTTTCATTCGCTTGAAACCGAAGAAAATATTATGGTTCAGGATTCGTTTCAATTAAACGGAACTAATGCTCATAAACATTCCGACTCTGCAACATATTCAACCGAAAAGAGTGTGTTGCAGGGCGTGAGCGTGTATTGCGAAAAATATAATTTGATTGGCAAAATTGATGTTTTTGACGAAAAAACAGGTGTTTTAACTGAACGCAAAAAGAAAATCAAAACCGTTTATGACGGATATATTTAACAAATTGTCGAAAATGAATTTGTAAATTATAACAATACAAGGGATTAATAATCCCTAATAATTTCTACTGTTGTAGATTGACCGATGTATCAACAGTCGTCGAACAGATTAATAATCCCTAATAATTTCTACTGTTGTAGATACATTATCCGGAAGACGATTTTAAAAAAGATTAATAATCCCTTATAATTTCTACTGTTGTAGATTTCTCTTCGTTTATCTCGTCTTCATTCTGGATTAATAATCCCTAATAATTTCTACTGTTGTAGATCCAACCCAACCATCGGCGCCAAGGGGCAGATTAATAATCCCTAATAATTTCTACTGTTGTAGATTACATGATTTTGCTTCGGTATTTACCGGGGATTAATAATCCCTTATAATTTCTACTGTTGTAGATTTAATAGTCATATTTATTTGTATTTGCGATTAATAATCCCTAATAATTTCTACTGTTGTAGATTGCAAAAGGCTCTCTTTCGGTTTTTGGATTAATAATCCCTAATAATTTCTACTGTTGTAGATTGGTAATATATAGACATCAAATAAAGGAATTAATAATCCCTAATAATTTCTACTGTTGTAGATTCAGGGCGCAACCGCGTAACTCAGCCGGATTAATAATCCCTAATAATTTCTACTGTTGTAGATATATCATCAAGTGCAGAATTATATTTTTGATTAATAATCCCTAATAATTTCTACTGTTGTAGATTAGGGTTGTCTGACGATGAACTTAACGATTAATAATCCCTAATAATTTCTACTGTTGTAGATGCTGTCGCTCTTGCTTGCGTTGTTTTGGGATTAATAATCCCTAATAATTTCTACTGTTGTAAATTTTCGAAATATTTACAACGCTATTCATTATTTTATAACATACAAAAGGCGTCGGAGATTTGCTTTCTCCGACGCTTTTTCTTTTATTCTGTGTTACGGTAAAATTTCGAGCCAATAGCCGTCCGGGTCCTCTATGAAATAGATACCCATTTCAGGGTTTTCAAAGCAGATACAACCCATTTCTTTGTGCTTTTTATGTGCCGAATCAAAATCATCTGCCTTAAATGCCAAATGAAATTCACATTCCCCCAAATCGTACGTCTGCGGATGTTCTTTAATCCAAGTGAGCTCAAGCTCAAAATCGCTTGAATCATTGCTCAAATAAACGATAATAAAATCGTCGGTGGTTTTTCGTCTGACCTCGTGCAAATCAAGCGCATCGCCATAAAACTTAATCGACCTATCCAAATCGGAAACATTATAGTTTTCGTGAATCATTCTAAAGCTCATATTTCTTCTCCTTTTGCGGATTCTGTATTTTTTATTCGTGATTTATACTGCGGATATTCGGTGATAAACCTATCAATCACGCTCGGTTCGTTCCAATAATGCATAGGGAAAACGGCGTTGCAGTCGACGTGTTTCAAAAAATAAAGCATACCGTCGGCATAATGCTCCTCCTGCCTTGGGTCAAGGGGAACGAATGCGGCATCAAAATGAACGCCCTTGATTTTGTCAATCTCGGCACGGTACATGGAGGTCATGTGGCGGTTGTCATCTTCCGTCTCACCCTCCCAATGCCAATCGTTCAAATCACCTGCGTGGTAAATTGCGCCCTCGCTTGTTTTGACGATAAAAGCAACACCGCTGTCGGTTGAAAGAAGCGTAGTAACCTTTGTACCGTTGTCAAGAATATAGGTTTGATCGTGATAAGCCGTCGTAACTTTCACACCGGCAGGATACTTCTTTTTGCTGATATCTTTCGCCAAAACAGCCTGATAATTCATACCCATATCATCAAGAATTTCAAAAATTTTCGGATTAAAATGGTCTTGGTGAAAGTGACTGCAAAAGACTATGGCTTCCTTGCTTTTGTCAAGCCTCGGCATTTCGCCTTTGTAGTAATCAAAAACATAGTAGCAGTTCTCGGTTTCAACCAAAAATCCGCTGTGGTTAATGTATGTTATTTTCATAATACACCTCTATTACTCTCATTTTATTATATCAAAGCGATAAATCGGAATCAATACCGCACAACATTTTCGATACGAAGTAAAACGCTTGAAACGGTCTACTTGAAGCCTCTTTGCCTTTTTAACAAAAAAATAGTTCTAATTGCCGTATAAAATATATAAATAGCAAAAGACTTGAAACAAGATTCGTGGGTATGGTATAATTTTAAAAAATGACGGAGGATTTTCTATGAACAGAAAAAATGCAGGTGCGTTTTTCGGCACTCTCTGCGGACTGACGGCATTGACCGCAATGTCGGCGGAAATATTCTATGATTTCTCGATAAACACAAAATCACCTATACATATGAGTAAGCTCAACAATCTCGTTCAAAAGGTCACGAACACATCCGGCAGCGAAGAAGATGCGAGCGAAAAATACAGCGGACTTACCGGTACTCCCGAAATGAAAAAATGGTACAATGAGCACGGTGAGGATGTTTACATTACGTCCGATTCTCTTCGTCTGCACGGTAAGATATTTAAAAACAACAGTTCAAAATATGTACTTGTCTGCCACGGATACACAAGCAAGGCCAAGCATATGGCCGGTTTTGTAAACAAATTTTACTCACTCGGGTATAATGTTCTGGCAGCAGACGCACGTGCACACGGCGACAGCGAGGGCACGAAAATAGGAATGGGCTGGCCGGAGCGATTTGACGTTATAGAATGGATAAAGCTTATTATTTCTTGGGAGCCAAATGCGCAAATAATACTCCACGGCGTATCCATGGGAGCGGCGACGGTACTTATGGCCTCCGGAGAAGAGCTGCCCGAAAATGTCAAGGTTATAATCGCAGATTGCGGCTACACCTCGGAATGGGATGAATTCAAATGCGAAGCAAACGCTCTGCATATCCCGTGGTTTCCCGTACTCAACGCCGCATCTGTGATGTCAAAACTTCGCGACGGGTATGATTTCAAACAAGCGAGCGCTCTTGAGAAGGTCAAACAAAGCCGTATTCCGACTCTGTTTATTCACGGCTCCGATGACGAGCTTGTTCCATACAGTATGCTCGATAAGCTGTATTCGGCGGCGGCCTGCGAAAAAGAATGTCTGACCGTCAATGGTGCCGGACACGCGCTTTCATCCTCGGTTGAGCCGGAGCTTTATTGGAACACGGTTGAGAACTTCATTGAAAAATATTCAGAAAAATAAAATTTGAGCCGTGCCGTTCGGCGAAAATAAACATATATATTTTAAAGACTATTGCGAATAATGTGCAGAATGGATTGTAGCTTCGATGGTAAATGCGGAATATGGTAAGGTCAAATTGTCATTGACCTTGCACTTTAACGAGTATAATAAATTTCGGCTTCTGTTAGACGGGAAAGAACCTATGGACTTTGAAAATACGGGAAAAGCAATCAATTATGTATTTGAAACAGAAGTCGGAAATCATATTTTAACATTTGAAAGCATTCCTTTTGAGAAAAATCAATTAGGGAAATTGAAATTTTCGTTTTTATCCGAATCATTTCAAAAGAGAATATTGAATCATTTGTTTGCTTTCAGATATGATTTATCCTGTTTCAAAGTAACATACATGCTGCATATTCATCGTAATGCAAAATTGGAAATTGCCATTAAAACAAGCTGCTATAATAATTTCCTTTACATAAGGGCTAAATGTTTGCATCCCGTAATTGTTCAGAGCTCAAATATAAAAGTTCAGAAAGAGGAATTTTCTGTATTATATAATAAGCTTTTGAAGAAGAAATTTTATTTTTCTCAGATGGTTATTTGGACAATTTATTTTATTTTGTTAATAACGGTTTTTGGCGGACTCGCTATCGATGATATTATACATTGGGAAGCAGACACCTACATGGCAGGGTTTAATAAAATTTCAGCATTGTTTTTGGGCGTTTTTCCGCCGCTTATTATGATTTTATTTTCTTATTTTTTCTGTATTGTAAATCTCGTTAAACAATACAACAATAATTATTTATGCGAATAAATGATTATATGTTTTTGTAAAGTAGGAGGCTTTTTATGAAAAAGTTAATCTGTATTATAATGTCTGCAATTATTATAATTATGTTATTTATGCCCTCATTTACGATTTGCGCAGCAGATACAAATGAATCAAAAAAGATAACTGAATTTACAAACGGGATTGCAGACTTGGCAAGGAAATATGATTCGGAGAAAGAGTTTGTTGCCCCCGAAGAGGATGAAACGGCACAAATTCAAGCTTTTTCTGCTCGAAATTCAGAAGAAGTCACAGACAGCACTAAACCTGAATATACTTTACAGGATTTCCAGACCGCAAGATTGATTGTCCGTGCTGATGGTAACTTTGACAAATGCGGCGCATTAGAGGACGTTAGTGGCTTTGAGGACTTTCATATTTTACAATATGAAAGTCCCGAAGTGGCTATGGTGGCTTTTAAGCAGATAAAAGATGAAAAAAACATAACCAAAATCGCCCCTGACGAGGTTGTTGCTGGGTTACAGGGTGAGATATCTGAAAATACAGTTGACGTATCCAAAGATTATCTCTGTGCTTGGAGTACGGACAGAACACAGTCTAAGCGACTTCAGGATTATCTTAAAGCAAACAATATCCAAATGCGAGAGATTATTGTCGGTGTCGTTGATACAGGTGTTGACTATAACCATGAATTTCTTAAGGGAAGACTTATACATCCGAAATTTGATTTTCCTAATAACAGCAATGCCGAAGAAGATGAAGAAAGCATCTATAAAAGTCACGGCACTGCCGTGAGCAGCGTTATTGTAGACAACACCCCCGAAAATGTCAAAATTATTATGTATAACGGTTTTGATGAAAACGGAAAAAGTACAGAAGCCAGATTAGCTGCTGCTGTTATTGCAGCGGTTGATGAAGAGGTCGATTTAATTAACGCCAGTTGGACAGCTTATGACAGCGCGGATGTAATATCGGCAAGCTTAGATTATGCTTATCAAAAAAACATTCCTGTATTTGCATGTGTCGGAAATGATGACGGAGCAAATATGTACTTTTTACCGGCAAATAAAAAGGAGTGTATTGCAGTTGCAGCTACAGATTTAGATAACACAGCGGCAGATTGGAATATTGTAACGCCAAATACTGATATTTCAGCTCCCGGTGAGGATGTTAAAGTCGCAGCGTTTCATAATAAATATGAAACTTGGAGAGGAACTTCATTCTCTACTCCGTGTGTGGCTTCAATAGGCGCTATTCTTCTGTCCGTGAACCCGAATATGTCAGTGGACGCCTTGAAAACACGATTAAAAGAAACGGCATTGCCGGTAAAGTATCAAAATTTTTATCATTCTTCACAGGGAGAATATTTTGACAATGTGGAATCGCTGTATATTGGTTCGGGAATCGTTCAGTTTTGCGATGCTTTTGGGTTAGAGGATGAATGTGCAGTCCCTGAAATACACATGGAAGCTAAAGTGTATGTCGGGGAACAGAAATGTGAAATCACCTGTGCGGATAAAAATGCGACAATTCTCTATACAACCGACGGCTCCTATCCCGATTTACAAAATGCTACGATGTATACCGAACCGTTCTCTATAACCGAACGTACCCGTATTCGTGCAGTTGCATACTATGCGGACAGCGGTTATCACGGTGAAGAAACAGAAGTTACGCCGAGAATACAGTATATCGACGATGATTCTGCCTTTAAAATTGATGCAGACGGTATCATTCACGAATATACGGGCAGCATTGCCGATTTGTATGTTCAAGAAAAAATTAACGGTATTCAAGTAACCGGATTTGTTGCGGGCGCTTTCAGAAAAGGTGCTTTACTGAGTTTAACATTGCCCGAAACCGTAACGGAAATACCCGCTAACGCTTTTTATGAAGATACATCTTTAGAGTTTATCAGGGCTGCAGGTGTAACCAATATCGAAATGAGCGCTTTTTGTAATTCGGCATTGATGTATGCAGAATTTCCCAATACAAAGGTAATTGAAAACGGTGCATTTGCATATGCAAGTAAATTTTACGGTGGCGATTTTTCCTCTGTTGAAACGATTAAACGTGCAGCTTTTCAATATTCAAAAATCCGAAGCTTTGACGGACCGCAGGTTAAGGAACTTGCTCCAGCGACGTTTCGTTGCTGCAATTCTTTAGAACGTGTATATTTTCCGCAAGTTTCATTCTATACAGGTATTCCTGTGTACGGAATATTTGAGGATTGTTCTTTGTTACGTGAAGTTGTAATGCCTGCGGAAACTGCATTGCCTTTAAAATCATTCCGCAGTTCCAATATTACAGAAGCGTATTTTCCGTTTTTGGAAAAAATGGGAACTTCAGCATTTGAAATGTGTATTTGCTTGGAAAAAATATATATGCCCTCTCTTTTGGAAATCCCTAAAAATGCGTTCGGCGGCAGTACATCTTCTAATCCAAGAGCAAAATCCAGAGCATATTTTTTTGATAATGTTAAAATGATTGGCGAAAATGTTTTTGGAGTGTATCCAACTTCACGAATTGAGTTCTCTCATCTTGAATCAGCAAAAAGCCTGCCACAGACAGAAGGCTGTATAATTTCTATGCCCTCAACATTTAGAGAATGTACCGAAGATACAAAGGGCAGGAATTACAAGGTTTACGGTACTAAAGGAACATATGCGGAGCAGTGGGCAAATGAAAACGAGCATACATTCATTGAGATTTCGCAGGAAACTGCCGTGCTTACTCAACTGCCCGAAAAATATACCGATGCGGACGGCGTTTTAACAGCAGATGTCATCGGTTTTAACCGTACTTATCAGTGGTACGGCAGTTTTTCAGCGGACAATAATGCAGGTGCACCCATTGACGGTGCAACGGACAAGGACTTTAACCCTATCGATTATCCTGCATACCCATACTATTATTGTGTTGTAACAAGTACAGATGTTGGCTACGACCCCATTGAAATCCGTACGAATATAACGGAGAACACCACATATCAGTCAGCCGATTACACCGAGTACAACAAAGCAGTCGAACAGGCAAAGGCACTTGACCGCAGCTTGTACACGGATTTGACCGAGCTTGACGAAGCCCTTTCGGCTGACATAGGCGGATTGTCAAATGCACAGCAAAACATCGTTGACGAGCAGACGGCAAAAATCAAAGCCGCTTTGGATAACCTTGTTTTGAAGCCTGCCGATTATTCACGGGTTAATGAGCAAATCAATACCGTTCCCGAGCATTTGGAATATTACACAGATGAAACCGTGAACGCCCTAAACAAAATACTAAACGGCATTGACTACGGCTTGGATATTACAAAGCAGGAGGTAGTAGACTCCTACGCCGAGCAGCTGCAAAACGCAATTTCCGCACTTGAATACAAGCCTGCGGATTACGCCGAATATGACAAAGCGGTTGCCAAAGCCAAAGGACTTGACAAAGAGAAATATGTTGATTTCTCGCAGGTTGAAAAGGAATTGGCTGTTGATGTCGGCGGCAGAAATATCACACAACAGGAGGAGGTAGACCTCCAAACAAAGGCGATACTTGCGGCGATAGATGCACTTGAAGAAAAGCCGCAGGAACAGCCGATTATCAATCCCGAACAAGATAAAACAAGCGGCAATATAGCACCCGACAAACCGAGCAAAAACGAAAGCGTTATTTCGCCCATAACAGGCAGTGAAACCTACACAGGTGTTTTCACAGCCTTGGCGGCTCTTTCCTTTGCAACGGTATTGCTTGTTCGGAAGAAAAAAGATAATTAAATATATTTTCGGCAGAAAATTGATAGAAATATAATTTTACCTTTCTATTTTTGATGGATAAACAATATAAAAGGGCAAACTTAAAGTGAGGGTTTAAAGTTTTATTACTTTAAGCCCTCATTATTTTTTGAAATGTCTCTCAAATTTTTTGCTCATTTCAATTCGTGTTACGATTTTGATTTAAGCGATGTCTCTCAAAAGTCTCAGTCATAAATGCCCTAAATCACACCAAAACGGATTTGGAATTTTGAAATTAGCTGTCTCTTAAAATCTCTCAAAGACTCTCGCGATATTTTGAAGCAAAGAAAAAATGCCCGAATACCGCTGTAAAAAGCAGTATTCGGGCATAAAAAAGCCTCGGAACACAAATGTTCCGAGGTATTGGCAGAGGTATAACAACCTGTCAAGTCACGGTAGTATTTGCTTTGCAAATCTCCACCTTAAAGACTTGACAGAACGTTTTTACGGGTTTAATTGCATTATAAACCCGTAATAGGGATTCGAACCTAAAATGGCGGAGTCAGAGGCTTGCAATCTTTTTTCAAAACCGCCTATCTAAGCCGTTTTTCAGACTTTTCGTCTCTCAAAAATCTCTCGGAATTTTATTTTTGCTTATAACCGCAAATTCGTATGAGGAATTGTGAACCTTACAATGAGGTGTCGATTGAAACGCAAAGTCTACTACTTTATCAATCTTTTGTATTTCATAACCATTAAGGCTATCAAACATAGCCGCTAAGCGATAAGGATCGCAATTTTCGCCATCGACAAAAATTCGGAAGGTTTGATTTCTCGAACCCTTTTCGGCAAACTGAAGGATATAGCTTTGGCTATATCCTTTTAAACACTTAAAACCTAAATGTTTTACTTTCCCCTGCTTTAAATTCAACTGTTTGTGATTTACCGCCGACTTTAATATTAAGCTTTTGGTCAATATCCGAAGTAACGGTTGCGCTTATTGTTTTACCGCCGTCTGCCCATTTTAATTCAGTTACGGTAGCACGGTTACGGGTTTTAATCCCTTTAAGCGTTCCGTTTTCAAAACCCGAATTCGGGAGGGCCGGAAGAAACTCAATATCATTATTATGTGAATAAACAAGAGCTTCATTTATAATTCCGAGATAGCCTATCGCAAAATCAGTACAATAGCAACTGCCTTGGTCATAATCGTGGTTAGTCATTAGTGAATCGTACCTGATTTTATGGTTCATAAGTTTAACGAGGGCATCGGTTAAAGAATCTGAATCCTTCAACCTTGAAGCAATAAGACTGCGGTGAACAAGTGCGTGTGACGCTTCATTTTCACTCTGTCTGTTTGCTATTGCCTGCTCGCAGGCTTTTGACAGTTCATCATTTCCCTGCGTTTCAAAAAGCGGCCATACACCGTAAAGATGACTTAAATGACGATGTTTATTATTTTCATCAAATGAAGTTGTTGCCCATTCTTTAAGAGCGCCTGTTTCATCATAAAGATACGGCGGAAGATTTTTTTCAAGTTCCCGCCATTTAGAAGTATCAGCACTTTTATCAACGTCGCCCATAACTTTAATAAGCATATTAAGATTATCGCGGCAGGCAGAAATATCAATAGCACAGTTAGCATCCGATGGGCTGTTATAATTTGACGGATTATTTTCAGGCGAATAGCTTGGCAAAATGCAATATGTTTCACCGTCATTTAATGATGTTTTGCCCTCTTCATAATGAATAGAACCGTCTTTTGCGGTATAATATTCAGGGCTCATCAGCTGACTCCAATAATTTGCACTTTTCAACAAAAGCGGATATAAAATATCTTCTTCAAGCCTTAAATATCCACGCTTTTTAATTTCTTCAATTTGACTTTCTGTTAAGTCTTTTTCGGTAACGGAGAGAACCGATTTAAGATTTTCAAGGTCAAATTCATCACTTAAAGGAATATTGATATTACCATATGAAAGAAGAGTTTCATAAAGCGGGTTAATCATCCAAGATGTGCCGGCGTTCCAATATCTGAAAGGATAAGGATAGCAGGTTTCGGTGATTACTGCTTTATCACCGTCAGTATTGACCGGAGCCTGAATAGCGTCTTTAAACCCATGTGTTGCATATGCATTTTCTTCCCAATCAGGAAGTTGTCGCAAAATGAAATATGCATAGCCGATAGGACTGCGTGACATATTGCTCGTATTCATTGAAGAAGTTTGCAAATTAACATTTGCGTCCATTGTATATTTACTGCCCCAGCCGGTGTTAAATTCACCTGTCCACATACCGTAAAGTCGGCTTGTGGAATAACCCGAACAGCAAAGATACGCATATCTGCCGGCATAATATGTACGCTGGGCAAGAGCAGAATTTATTTTCTTTTTACCCTTTTGCATTTTTAAAAGTGTTTCATTTGACTCAAAATTATCATCACCCAACGAAAGTGTAACGCTGTCGAATTGCGGCTGATAAATTTCCAAGTGATTATTTAACGCTTTATCATAATCAAAATCATTATTACCTGCATATTTTGCAGCTACACCTTCAAGCTTTGCTATACAATCTTCGACAAGTTTGAAACCATTTTGCTTTTCAAAATCATCAATTTTTCCCATATCGTAAGTTCTGTCACTTACGGTAAGAAGATAAACACTGTCGGCATCGGTTATTTTAATGCCTGTATTTTCACCCAAAAACTGTGTTTCGTCTGTTTTCTTATCTATCAACACTTTTTCTTTGTTTCCGCCTGAAGTAATTACATAAGTTACTGTTGCATAACCGCCGTTTTTAAGTTCACTTTTTTCATAATCAGGATAGTGTGAAACAAGCGCAAGGTAGTTTGCATTATCATCAGTTAATTTTTTATACTTCATATTAGCTTCGTCACTGTCGCCGAAATTTGCAAGAGTTGAAAGGTTATCAAATGATAAAGTTAAATTAAGCTTACTGACGGAAGATGATTTATTAAGCTTGGTAATCACAACATCATCTGCCATTGAAGTGAATGATGTACGCTTCCAAGTGCCGTTTTTATCCGTAAAATCAACACCGACCTGCGATGTTTCATAATCTGTATAGCGAATATATTTTTTAGTGCTTTTCTTATCAAAATCAAGCCGTAATTGGCCGCCCGGGTGATAACGGTATACGTCATCATAGTTCGCGTTATCCGTAATATCTTTACATTTAATAATACTTTGCTTTACTGTTTCAAGTTCATCATAAGTTTGAGGACAAGTACGCTGATTTTCATTAGGCATTATAAAATGCATATTTTGAAAAATAAATGTGTCGCTGTATGGACTGCCGCTTGTAATAAACCCTTGAAGTCCGTTTCCGGATACCATCCCCTGCCTCCAAGATTTAGTTTTATTTTTTCTCGAATCTTTAAGCTCGGTATAATCATATGAAAATGAAATTTTAGAAGTATCTTTAAAGAGAGATTTAATATCACCTTCGCTGACTTTGCCCCCTGAACAAGATGCCAACGAAAAAGCAAAAGTTACAGTTAATAACACACAAAGTAATTTTTTTACATATCTATTCATAAACTCACCTCGTAAAAATTATAACATACAGGAATAAAAAAACAACACGACATTATCTTTATGTAAATGTCGTATTATGTTATAATAAGCAAGGTGATTTAAATGGATTTCACTCGGAACAAAATACAATTTGCAATAACAGATTTGGGTGGCGGCAAACTCGGCGAAAAAATACCGATGCACGTTCACGCAAAAGGCTGCTATGAATTGCATTTTGTAACCGAAGGTAAAGGCACGCTTATAGCCGATGGCAGAGAAATTGAATTAAAGAAAAACGATTTTTTCATTAATTTCTTGGCATTAAAAATCCCTCCTGATGTATATTCTACATCAAGAGGGCTCTTTTTTCTATTGTCCATTTTTTACGGACTTGTTCAAAATCTAATTCCATCCTTTTTGTGTGTCTTATCACTTTTAGGCTTATATGAGAATTTTAAGAAATGTTTTTTAAAATCTTTGATTTCTTAACAGAGCTTACGGTTGCCTGAATTATCGGACCGGAGAGCAAAACGGTGGCAATTGTGCAAAACCCGAATTTACCGCCGAGCAAAACGCCGATAATTACCATTATAATATCAAGAACCATTCGTACAATTTTGATTTTCCACCCGTTTTTTTCGGCAAGCGAAAATGTGACTGCTTCATATGAGCCCCTGCCGAAATCAGCGGCGGAGTAAAGCCCCGTTCCGAACGAAAATATAGCAATGCCAAACAGCATTATAACAAAATTAACCGCTTTAATATCTGTATAATGCTGAATTTTTGTGAATACATCCACGAAAAAACTGTAAATGATTTGGTAAAGAATTGTGCCGACATTGATTTGCTTTCTGTCATAGAAAAAGGCAAAAATTATCATTACCACAGCCACAACAAGCGACGATGTGCCGATTGACATACCTGTCACATTCGTCAGCCCTTGCCACAATATCGCAAGTGTTGCGCCGCCGAAACCTGCGCCTATTGCAAGCGTAATTCCGTATGCGGATATTATTGATCCGATAACAATCATCAGCGTTTTTGTTGCATATTTTTTAAATTTCATATTATCGCCTACAAAAAAATAAGACTGTAAACTCTGCTGTTGTGTTCAGAAACAGCAAAATTTATAGTCTTCATCAGCCGAGACAGCTTTATTTTTTTGATTATACACCCGAGATTTTATAAAGTCAACGGTTATAAATATGATTTTCTGTATTCGCTCGGAGTTTTTGCTCATTTCAATTCGTGTTACGATTTTGATTTGAGCGATGTCTTTCAAAAGTCTCTGCCAATTGTGTATCACAAGTTTTCAACAAATTCGTATGAGGAATTGCAAACCTTACAATGAGGTGTCGTTCGAACACAAAGTCTACTACTTTATTTTTCTATTTTGCAATCTCTATTGAAAAAGTACCATTGTTATTAAGCGCCGGCTTAAAGCAAAGCAGCTCCACAGCCTTTGCGTATACTCCGTATATCAGCACTTTATTCACCTGCGATTGAGATAATTTTCGTTCAGTTACAGTATATATTCCATCATTCTTTTCTTTGTTTTCAGCCCCATTTTTTCATAGAATTTTTCTGCCGGAGTGTTCCCTGTCCATACATTCAGTGTTACTTCGTAGCAGTCCATCCTTTTTGCCTCTTTTTTGACATAATCAAACAGAGCCTCGCCGATATGCTTTCCTCTTTGTTCCTTGTCTACGCACAAATCGTCGATATACAGTGACTTGAACGGTACTGTATTGTTAGAAACAGACTGTTCCTGTAACTGACAAAAGGCATAGCCCACACAAATGCCACTGCCGTTTACGGCAACATAAATCGGCTTTTTCTCATCATTTATCATTTTCACCAACTCGTCAGTCGTGTATTTGGTGGTACCGGATATAAAAATATCAGGGCGTATGTCGGCATGTATTTGGAGCACCTGCTTCAATAACTCGATAATCCTCGGTATATCCTTTTCTTCCGCTCTTCTGATATTCATACTGTATTAGCTCCTAATGAATAAATTTTCGAATTTATTATATAAATATTATTCTTGTCAGTCAATTTAAAAGTTAATACCTGAATATACTCCGTAGTGGTCGGACACATACCCGTTGTTCAGGTCGTTCAGCACGGTATAATCCACTGCTTTTCCGTCGGTAAATATAAAATCGATAGGCTCATTACCGGTAGAGCGATAGCCCCACTCTTGATATGTGGCTGTCTTTTTTGCTCGGTTCGTGCAGTCGTTCAGCTTGGACGCAACGAGCTTATAAGCCGATCCGTCTTGGGTTTCGTTGAAATCACCGGTCAAAACTGTGCAGTCGGTATTGTTGTATTTTTCTTTTAGCTCATTGAGTTTGTTCATAACTACATTTGCACCGAAATCAGCTGCCTGCTCCGATGCGTTATCCAGATGAGTGTTCATAAAAATGATGTTTTTGCCGTTCTGCTTATTCAGCAGAACAACATAGCTGCAAATCCTGTAGCATCCGGCTTCACAGTGATTACCGTCTTTGTCGATGTAGGTGTATTTGCTTTCCTTTTCGGGAGTTTCGCTGAGCCAGATTGTGTTCTTTTCCACAGCGGAAAACTTGGTTTTGTTCCAAAATACAGCATTCATTTCGCTGTTCTTTTCTTCGCTGTCGCCGCCTCGCTTTACTCCGTAGTTTTCATAATCCGGCATAGTGGATTTGAGCTTTTCCAGCCAAATAGAATTCATTTCCTGCGTGCCGATTATGTCCGGTTTTATACTGTTCATATAGCTTGCAAATCGGTCGCAGCGTTCTGCACTTGAAGTACCGTCTAATTTTTCACCAAAAGCGGCAGCAACATTGAATGTTACTGCGCTTATGTCGCAGTCAGAGTTTTTCGGAGGTGTATATGTCACTTTAGGTGAGCGATAAACGAAGCAAGAAGAAGCGATAACAGCACCGACGATTATCAGAGCCACTACGGTATTGTAGGTATTGACTCCCTTTTTGTGAACTGCGTTCTGCAAAATGAATCTAATGAAATATATCAAAAGAGTCAAAATCAATCCTGCCTTTACCCTTGCGCCAAAGCCGACAGAGCAAAATGACATCAGTACCGTCACACCGAAATTTACGCTGAATGCGATAATATCACGCTTGTATCCGCTTTTGGCAGAAGAGAAGAAGGAGCAAATTATTTCTGCAATACCAAAAATCACAACACAGAGTATTGCCGACACAGCAAACAGATATGCCCTGTCGCTCAATATGGCGGTTAGGTCTATTCCGTGGTTGTGTATGCTTGCCGCAAAAGTGATTAGCGAAACATTTTTGTGACCTGCATAAAACATCGGCAGGCACAACACAGCAAGGGATGCTAAAAAAGAGAGCAGCCGCATTATGTGCCACGGGGTTTTAGTCTCAGAAGCTTTTAATATGCTTCCGAATTTTTTGTTTGTTTTTGAATGATTATCCATTTTTATTCTCCAAAATAAACAGTAGCGTTTCTGTCGCTGTCCGCACCTCTGTTTACCAGCGGCAAAACAACCTCACTAATACTCGATAGGCCGATTGAATTGAGCTTTTTACCGAACGGTTTTGCAAGACGGTCGGCTTTCTTCAACACTGAACATGTCATTTTGTATTCTGCGGAGGAAGTAGGTATGTTTCCGTCGCCTCTGTAAAGATTTGCCGCAATGTTGATAACAAAGGGGACTACTTTTTTTGAGCTGATTTTGCTTATTTCGCTCTTGCTTACACCACTCGAAAAACGAACGAAGTGCCATACCTTTCCGAATGTAAGATGATTTAGAAATTTAGCAAAACAGTGAATAATGGGCTTGTATTTTTTACTCGTTTCCTTAGAGATACTCATGCCTACGGCAAAGTCGGCAAAATTGTCGTAGTCATATTCGGCATCGTACAGTGCTTTTGATACAACGCCCAAAAACAAATCTTTTGTGTACTCCTCGAGGGCAAGCCCGTTTGTATCGATGCTGTCTGCGCAGTCTGCACAAATGGTTTTTATTTCTGCTTTTTTCTGTTCTTTGTTCAGCACTATTTGGCGATAATACGGCGGAAATCCCGTTAATGCCGCTGTAGAAATGTCATAAAACTTTTTGTTTTCTATTTTGCAATAAGAAATGTTGTGCATATGCGTGTGACCGGTAAGCACAAAATCAAAGCCTAAGTCGGAAAGCTGCTTCCTGCGCAGCTCATATTCACTCAGCATATCACCCTTTGCAACAGCCGCATATATAGGCGACGGCGGCACAAGAGGGTGATGTGTCATTGCTATAATGTATTGACCGTCTCTTTTTGCATTGTTCGCTTCTGTTTTTACCCAGTTCATCAGTTCGTCGCTGAATCCGCAATCGGGATCGCCGTAGTCATCGTTGAGTGCAAACAGGCGGTATCCGTCTGCAAGCTGTGCCACATACGACATTGTGCTTTTGTGTTTTGCGATGGCGTTGTTATAGCCAAAATCGCCGTAATATTTCAAAAGTTGTGTTCGTTTTACTGACTCAACCTCTATATACTTGTCGTTTTTGTCTATGCCGTATGTGGGCATACGAGGAGAGGTATAGTCGTGGGTTGCGGTTATGACATACACTCTCTTGCCCTTTTGCTGCAGCTTTTTCAGAGCGGCTTTCATCTCGTCGTGAGAGGTCCTTTCGCCGTTATATGTAAGGTCACCGCTTATGAGAACAATGTCCGGCGTATCATTTTTGCACAAACAGTCAAAGGTATGCTCAACGATTTCTTCGCTCCTGCTGAAAAAGAGCTGGCCCGGCTTTGGCTTTTTGTTTTTGTCAAAGCCGTCCACAAAATTCTTTTTTGAATAGTAATGGGTGTCGCTGATAACCGTGAATTTCAGTTCATCATTCATTCTTCTTTACCTCTGTTATTGGCTTTTATGAACTCGTCTTTGTCGTTTAGATTCCATACACATTTACCTAAGATGTATTCAGCCTTTTCTTTCTTGCTCATTTTGAATGTAAAAGGTCTGTTGTTTTGGATTTCGTCATAGACAGGAGCGGCGAGAGTTGCTTTTCCGTCGTGCAGTGAGCAAGCCGCCAAAATTACAATATCGCTGTCATTAGGCAAAATGACGGTGCTGTTTTTAGGCACATCAAATTCGACAATGTAAAAGTACATACTTTTTGCAATTTCATCCTTGCCGTTTTTGTGACAATGGGTTGCTTCATATGCGATTTTGCCTTTTTTGATATATGCGGTTTCACCGAAGTCATACAAATCCCATCTTGCAAAACGCTCAAAGCAGGAATTTACCTTTGCCTTTACTTCTCTGCCGTTTATGACAAATTCGGCGTCTTTATCCCCGACCAATGAGGCACAAAGGAGTGCAATTTTGCTGTCTTTACTGCCCGTATTTATCTTTTGTGCAGAGGGAGTAAGAGCGTTGTTTCCATTCTTGTTAATGATGAATTTGTATCCGTTTGAATTGATTTCATCAGGCACAATTTCAAACGGAACAGTATAGTCATAGTCGCCGCATTTGCCTTGCTTTGTGATAATATTTTTGTCGAGAGGCAGTTCAATCGGTACAGCCTTTTCCGCTTTTACCTTTTCACCGCTCTTTAGCTTGAGTGCAAAACTTTTGATTTCGTATGGTTTAAAGCTTGTAATAAGTTTTCCGTCCTTTATTTCGGCCTTACCCTTGTATTCTTCACTTGCAAAAACTTCTTTTGCATCCTCTATGCCGTTTCCGAGTGTGAGCGAAAATTTGTTTATGGTTTTGTTTGCGCCCTCATTGAGCCTTATGATAATTTCATCGCTGTTTTCGGCTTTTTTGATAGCACGAACAATGACATCATTGGAAGAAACACTGCCGAAAGAATAATTTGTACCCAAAGCTCCGTTGTGCTTTTTGCAAATATATGCAGTCATAGGAGTAATGAATTTTCGTGCCTCAAGCTGTGTGTCTGTGCCGACATCTCCCTTGTGGCTGAAAATTGCGAATGAATATCTGTTGAGCCCCAAATCCATCATTGACTGCATAGAGTCAATTCGATAGTTGTGCTTAGGCGTGTGCAGAACGGTAAATCTCAGCGTGCTGTCGTTGAATTTGTCCCAGCCATATTTACATTCGCTGATTACGGATACACCGCTTTTTCCGTTTTTGTCTGTAATGTCTGCCCAATTTTGAGCAGGTACCTCATAGAGTTTGTCGCACATATTCTGCCTTTTTATTGCACCGAGTCCCAGGTCAAATGTAGCTGTGCCGTTGCTTACATTAAAGCTGAATTGCTCTTTTGCCAATGTGCGCAGAGACTGCCATTCTATTTCGGAATATACCTCTACACATTTTCCGCCGTCCGAAAGTGCAATAATGTTTGTGAAGGTACTCTTTTTGTCACGCTGTGTAACCTTGAATGCGACACGGCATGGGCCGTTTTCGATTATTTGCATTTTAGATTTAACGGGGATTCTGTCTGCCGCATTTTTGTTTTCGTTATAATCCATTTCCCACGCAGGCCAAACGCGTGAGCCGTTGTACTTGAGCAGCCCGAGAGAAACAGGCTCTTTCAGAATTTGGAAATTGTTTTGTTCCTTGTCAATAATTGACTCAATATCGCCGTTTGGATTTAGGGTGACGATATACTTTTGATTTTCCATTCTGTTCTTTGAGATGAAAACAGCACTTTCTGCGTCGCACGGTATATCGCTTACTCTCGCATCATAAATTCTTGTACCGAGACTCTTTACATCTGCAATGAACAGAATTTCGGTATAAGTGTTGGTTCGGTTTATAACTTGACTCTTAATCTCGTTTCCGTCATCATCGAACACTCTCACATTTTTATTGCCTATACCGCTCAGTCGGGCAGTTACGGTCTGCTGCCTTTGGGACTCAATCGGGTTGTATACCATAATAGGTGTACCCTTGCAAAAATCTGTTTTCATATTCAGTGCCAGTGCCGATGCAGAAGCTTCCAGCTCATTTGCAAATTGATTCATTGACACGGCATAGTCGTTCCATGAACGCCTGTAAACTCTTTGGCAGCTTGTACCCGGAATATCATCGTGGAATTGGTGAGCAATGAATCTTTTCCAGGCTATGTCGATAGCACTCTTGTTATATTCTTTGATGCCGAGATAAGATGCTGTTACACTTGCTCTTTCTGCAATGTCAGCCAGTTCCTGACATCTTCTGTTCCAGCGTTTTCCCACCGCTCTGGAAGTGTAACCGCCTACTGCGTGGTCTTTCATAACCAGCTCATTGTTCCAGACAGGGAACTTCGCCTTTTGCTCCGGTGTGAAATTTTCGTCAATATCGTGATAAATTCGGTCGGCTGAAGATGCCAAAACCTCAATATCACTTCTGTTGTTTTTGCTTATTTCTTTTTCAACAAATTTTACGCTTTCTTCCTTGGGTGCGCCGCCACGGTCACCGATTCCGTGGAAAATATAAGTCATATCGAGATCGTATTTTTCATTCTCTTTCAGTTTGTTTTGGACAAAATCCCAGTCACGCAATTTTTTGAGCGTAAAGTAGTAGTCGTGAGGATTTACACTCGCATATATCTCGTTGCCGTCTACGCCTCTCCATCGACCTATGTCAAACGGCACTCCGTAGGCACTGCCCCAAGCGAGCTTTTGGGTGGTGAACCCCATCAGATTGGCGTGACTTGCGATGCTCGGCAATGCCCAGCCGAAGCCAAAGCAGTCCGGCAAATATATATCAACGCTTCTTTTTCCGAATTTTTTGTCAAAATATGAGTTACCGAAAAGAATGTTTCTAAACAAAGCCTCAGGGGACGGAATGTTTACGTCTCCGTTTTCAAATGATGAACCGCAAACATTCCATCTTCCTTGTTTTATATATTCTTTCATTTTGTCAAAAAGTTCCGGATAATACTCCTCCATCAGCTCGTATCTGTATGAGCCTTCAAATGAAAAAGTGTATGTAGGATATTTTTCGAACAACTTGAAGTTGTCAACAAGTGTGTTGTAGATATATTTGCTTACAGTAGTTTCAAAGTCCCAGCTCCAAACGGTGTCGAGATGTGCGGTTGCGACTGTATAGATTTTCTTTTTATTGCTCATTGTTTTTATTTTCCTCGATACTTTTTTTATACTTTTTGTGTAGGTACATGGTGAGTATTTGGAGCAGAATTACTGCTGCCGCCCCTGCAAAAATGCTTGCCCCGTTTATAACAGCGGCTGTGCTTAAAGCTATAAATGTGCAGATTTGTATGCCCGACAAAATTATATTTCGCTTATATCCGTTTTTTGTATAAGAAAACAGGGATATAACCGCACAAACCAGCGAAGTCAAAATAACTGCCGCAAAGGATATAAAGCAAAGCAGCATCGCTTTGTTTTGGAACACCGATGCGGAATCCGAAATGATACTTTTAATTATTGATATAAGATTTATACCTGCACCGTTCACTTTATATACAGGTATCAGCAGTGCGACTATTGGCAGAAAAAACGATATGAGTCTGACGATTGCTATGGGCGAGCCGATGGAGGACTTCTTGAGGCCGTTCAAAAAATTATCGAATCGTTCCCATTCTTTTTCTGCCTTTATTTTGTCGCTTTCGAGCCTTTCGTCAAAGCCGTATTGCACAATATTCACGCCGCAGCTCGGACAGTTTGGCTTGAGATAAAACGGGCTTAACTTGGCACCGCATTTAGGACATTTGTTACTCATCTTCGTTGCCTCCTATCGCCTGAACTTTTGCTTTTTCTTCTCGTCTGTTTTTTAAGTCTTCACGAATTTGCTTTAGCTTTTCGCCATTCAGATTGTAGAATGCGTACGGAATAAGAGTAATGAGACCTAACAGTTTAGGTATCAGAATAAACAGCGCCCATATCCACAAGTCAGTGTGTTCTCCTTTTACGGCTACCGAATTACCGACTGTGTCTTTAGTGAAAGTTAAACCTATCAGAGGCAGCAGTGCAGTACCGATAGAGGTGGACAGAGAACCGGTCAGCTTGCCTACAAAGGTGAGTACGGAAAAGCTGACTCCCTCATTTCTTTTTCCCGTTTTCCATTCCATATAGTCTACCGTGTCGCCTATCATCTCAGTAGGAATGACATTGTTGACAGTTTGGAAAAAGGCAAAGAAAAAGTTTTGGAGCATAAGCAGAACAGAGATGGCAACAACATTTGTTTTATAAAATCCGAGGCCGCAGAAGAATACTGCCGTGCCCAAAACAGCGTTGAAAATAATATTCATCATAACTATATGCTTGTTGTCCATTTTTTCTTTCAGCTTTGGTATCAGCAAATATGATATAAAGCCAAGCAGAGTACCCGGCAGTGTTATCCACAAAACAGCAGAGTTCAGGTCGAGTACCTCCGAATAGTAGTAGGTCTGAAAAACATTTGATATACCGCCGAGACTTCCGAGCACATTCGCAACAATAATTAGGAGCAGCGGCTTGTTTTTAATGAGAACTTTGAAGTTATCAAGCAGTGACGGCTCCTTTACGCTTTGACTTACTCTTTCTCTTATTTTCAGTCCTGCAAGAGAGAACAGCCCCATACCGAACACACCTGCTATACAAGCGAGAATCAAAAAGTCCTGTGCAAGTGTGATTTTCCAAACACCTTTGTTACTGAAATCCATCATAACCACAAGCATTGTTGTCGAAAGGCCGCCGATAAGGCCTGACAAAAATCTTGCAGTTGAAATAACCCTTGTTCTGTCACTCGTCGACGGCGAAATAGCCGCACTCATACTCCAAAACGGAACATCACCGAGAGTATAAAACAGTTCCCATATAAAATAGGAAACATACATATAAATGATTTTTACGGTCGTCGATTTTGCATCTGCCAATATTTCGGGACCGGCAAACAACATAATCGTAGTTATTGCAAGAGGCAGCGGCACAAACAAAAGATAAGGCCTCAGTTTGCCGTATCTCGTTCTCGTTTTGTCAATTATTCCGCCCATAAGCGGATCGTTTACTGTGTCCCAAATGCCCAGAAACAAAATCATTGTTGACACAGCAGCAGGAGGAATTTCAAAAACCTTTGTAAAAAACAGCGAAAGGTATCCGCCGGCTATCAGATTGTATCCGAACACCTGACCTGCATTTGCAAGACCGTATGACAGCGTTTCTTTTACGCCTACATACCTTGTTTCTTTTTCCATAAAAATTAGCTCCATTCAATAATTTTTATCTGGTTTTTTATTTCCATCCGCCGCAATAGTTTTTATTGTGCTCTATAAATTCATCCACAAGTTTTACCGCTATCGAGTAGCTGTTTACGAGAGGGTGGAGTGTAAGCGCCTGAATTGCGGCAGAGCGGCTCCGCTCCCTTATTGCTTTGGAGGAGAGTCTTTCATAGTTTTTAACTCTGCGTATCAGCTCGAGATTTTGCTCGTCTACCTTGCCGATACGGTGCGGTGTACAACCGTTTTTATCGACATCACAGGTGATTTCGACCACATCGTCGTTCCTTAAACCGTCAATAGAGCCGTCGTTTGGAATACACATAATCATAGTACCATTTGTTCCGCTTTGAGCAGTTTCGATAAACTTGAGTGCAACGCCGGCATATCCGCCGTCATCTTCTTCGTAAATGTCAAAGTGCCATGGCTGAGTACGCTTTTCACCTGTTTCACTTGCCATATAACTGCCCTCACGCATACCGTACCATTTGCTGAAAATCTTTAAGCAGTTTTCAAAATCGTTTTCTATATCCATTTGCGAAAGTTCCGTCGTCATGGATTTATTTATATCTCGTATTTGTTCGCCACGGGTTTGGGCGGCTTTGAGTATGTTTTCAACAGCTTTTTCACGATAGTAAAAATAATAGAGATATTCGTTCAAAACGCAGCCTCTGTCTCTTAGAAGCTCCTTTTCGAAATAACGCATATCGCTCTTTTTGTATGCCTCGTCATTTTCGATCAGTTCCGGCATTATTTCTCTGCCCTTTAGCTTTATACTCTTGAAATATGACAGGTGATTAAGGCCGTAACATTCGCCCGTTATGTCATTGGGACTTTCGCCGTACATGAGTGCAAAGGTGCGAAGCATTCCCGATGGAGCGTCGCATATTCCGTATGTAAAATCATATCCCATATCACGCAGGGTTTGGCTCACTACACCGGCAGGATTTGTAAAATTAAAAACTTTTACATTGGGTTTTGAAAATTTTTTGATAAGCTCGCAATATTCGGCAAGAGCCGGTACACTCCTCATTGCAAAAGAAAGTCCGCTCGCTCCCGTTGTTTCTTGACCGAGGACACCGTGATTGAGTGCGATTCTTTCGTCCTTTGCTCTCATTTCATCTTCGCCTACACGGATTGTGGTTATAACATAGTCGGCATCCTTTACTGCCTCAATGCTGTCCGTCGTCAGCATAAATTTCATTTTAGGACAAAGGAGATTTGCAACATGACTCGCCATACCGCCGTAAATTCTTAATTTTTCTTTGTTGTTATCCATAAAGCAAAGCTCGTCTATCCGCAGCTTTTCTGCTTTTTGTGCTATGCTTTTTGCGAGGAACATTGAGCGGACTCCGCCCCCTCCGATGACTGTTATTTTCATATACATATACCTCCGGCTGCTGTTCTATATACATAATTATAGTATTGTTGTGCCGCCAATAAAAGAATATAATACGACAATAAATTAAATATTGTGTCGTATTATATAAAGTTTTTATTGAAATAAATTTCGGTTTGTATTATATTGTTTGTATAGACAGAGAGGACTTTAATATGATTTTATCATTTAATTATAACGGCTGCCGAATTCAGCTTTTCAAAATATTTTCCGATACGCTCGATTCCGTGGTTCAGATGCATTCTCACGCAAAAAATGGGTACGAGATTCATTATATTGCCAGGGGCAAAGGTGTACTCGAAACAGAAAAAGACCGGTATGACATAAAGAAAGATTCTCTCTATGTTACCGGTTCCAATGTGCTCCACAAACAACTTTCCAGCAAGGATGCCCCGGTGTTTGAAATCAGCGTTTATCTGAAAATTCTCGGCAATACCGATGATGCGGCAATACGATTTTTTGCCTCCAAGTTTTTTTGGATAGGAAAATGCAGTCCTCAGCTACGTAGGATATTTAATCAGCTCGTCTCCGAAAATTCAAAAACAGGTCTGTGGAGAGAAAGCATTCTGTCCGCCCTTACCCTACAGATGATTACGGAGATGACACGCCTCTACTATCCCGACAATGCCAGCTCTCTGCTCCCTCCTGAAGATTGCGACCTGAATGAAAATCGCTCATGGATACTCGATACTCTTTTGCTGGAGGATTGCAGTGATGTAACCCTTAATGACTTTGCCAGAGGGATGGGTGTGTCACCCCGTCAGGCAGAAAGAATTATCAAAGATTATTACGGTTCATCTTTCAGAAAACTGCGCTATGAATCAAAGATGGCTATGGCGGCATCGCTCCTTGAGAGCGAAAACATTACTATAAATGAATGTGCCGCAAAATGCGGCTATACGAGCCTAAGTTCCTTTGCCGCTGCGTTTAGACGAAAATTCAATATCAGCCCAAACGAGTATAAAAAATCTATAATTGCCAAACGAGACAGTTCAAAATTATAGCTCTCCGCCGATTTTTCTTCTTATTCCCAGCTTGTCAGCAATGAGCATCAAATTGTTCACGTCTCGCTAGACGAGCCTGCCGTTTTTGTTCGGAGGTAGATTCATTACCATAAGATTGTTTGTCTTTTCGAGAATACGGTAGTTGTTGGCTATTTCGTCTGCGTCCTACAAAGTTTTGCTGTCGTATTCGTCCGAATAGAAACAAACTCCCTCCTTGCGTGATCATATTGTTTGTTCAAACGGCATGATTGTTTTTATAACCTACAACATAACGACCTTCCCATCTGCCGTCTTTTCGTTTATGAATACCGCTTCCGTATTTGGACATTTGATTTACTCCTTTCACTTTAAAATAAGAATAAATTTCACATAATTGTTTTGAGATAAATTAACTGTATTTGATAGAAAAACTAAAACATTTATATTAGTTGACCTAATATAAATTGCAAGTAAAAAGCGGTCTGTAATAAACGGATCGCTTTAGTTTTTTGATGGCTACCTTTGCATTTTTGATGGATAAACAATATAAAAGGGCAAACTTAAAGTGATGGGTTAAAGTTTTATTACTTTAAGCCCTCTTTATTTTTTGAAATGTCTCTCAAATTTTTTGCTCATTTCAATTCGTGTTACGATTTTGATTTGAGTGATGTCTCTCAAAAGTCTCAGTCATAAATGCCCTAAATCGCACCAAAACGGATTTGGAATTTTGAAATTAGCTGTCTCTTAAAATCTCTCAAAAGCTCACATGATATTTTGAAGCAAAGAAAAAATGCCCGAATGCTACTGTAAAAAGCGGTATTCGGGCATAAAAAAGCCTCGGAACAAATTGTTCCGAGGTATTGGCTGGGGAATAGGGATTCGAACCCCAACAAACAGAGTCAGAGTCTGTCGTGCTACCGTTACACAATTCCCCAATAGCGACAACTTCTTTTTCGTTGCGAATGATATTATACTATGAGGCACAGACAAAGTCAACATTTTTTTACGGTAATTTTGAAAAATCCAAATTGTCTAAATTGCAAGATTAAATAGGACACATCGGAAAATATAAACAGAACAACGGCAGGCTTAATCAATCTCGGTACTGCTGTGCCGCGCCGAAACAATATTAAGTACAGGCAACCGCCGCATCATAAAATACCGTTAATCGCACTTTATGTTGGGATGATAAAGCTTAGCCATACCGCCGGTGCTTGTTTCGCGGTACTTAGCGGAGAGGTCTCTGCCTGTTTCATACATCGTTTCTATTATGAGGTCAAGCGAGATCTTTCGCGTTGCGGTAAGGAAATTGGCAAGGTTAATGGCATTTATGGAACGCATTGCGGCTACGGCATTCCGCTCTATACACGGAATTTGCACGAGGCCGTATATCGGGTCGCACGTAAGTCCCAAATGATGCTCTATGGCGTTTTCGGCAGCATACTCTATCTGCTCAAGACTCATTCCGAAAAGCTCGCCGAGAGCCGCTGCGGTCATGGCACACGCCGTTCCGATTTCTGCCTGGCAGCCGCACTCTGCACCGCTTATCGATGCATTTGTTTTTACCAAAAGCCCGATAATCGCCGCCGTAGCGAGTGCTTGTTCTATTTCTCTGTCGCTGTATCCCCTCTTTTTTTGGAAATACAGCATTACGGCAGGCAAGACTCCGCTTGCACCGCACGTGGGCGCGGTAACTATGCGGCCGCCCGCGGCATTTTGTTCACCCACAGCGTAAGCATACGCACAAACAATGCGGTTTTCACGAGTTTCGGGAGATTCGTCAATATGGTTCTGCCTGAATAAAAATCCCGCTTTTCTCGACACGCCGAGTCCTCCCGGCAAAATTCCCTCTGTATTAAGTCCGTCTTTTATGCAATCACGCATACAATCCCAGACTTCGCCGAGAAAATCCCATATATCGCTCCCCTCGGTCTTTTCGACATACTCCCATATACGTATATCGTTTTTGCGGCAATGCTCCGCAATATCTTTAAATGTGCTGAATTCGTATATCGGCTTGCTCTCAGCCATTTTCATACCCTTGATTGTGACTTCGCCGCCACCTATGCTACAGGCGAGCATACTGTCGCAAAGCTTATCATCCTTATAGGCAAAAAGCTCCATAGTATTCGGATGCGGAAGGTCGGTTTTTTCAAAATCAAATTCAACGGTTGTGTCAATCGGAGACAACGTTTCCTTGACTATGCGGTCGGTGCCGTGACCTCTGCCTGTTAAGGCAAGAGAGCCGTATAATATCACCTTGAATTTATCGACATCAGGGTTTTTCTTCTTAAAAATACGGCAGATTTTTTCCGGTCCCATAGTATGCGAGCTTGAGGATCCTCTGCCTATTTTATACATCTGCCTAATTGACTGAAGCCCCTTTGGCAGCTCTTTTTCAGCTTTTTGTGTACCTGAACCGAATGCAAAATCATCAAGTGACAGATGGAATGCGCTGCAAAGATTGCATATTGCATCAAACGATGGGGATGTCTCACCCTTTTCCCAATTTGAGAGGGTATTCACGCTGACGCCGAGAATATCAGCCAAAGCGGTTTTGGTTATGCCATGCTGCTTCTGCAGGGTCGCTATTTTTTTACCGAAAGAATGATTTTCCATTTTAACACTCCGAACCTTTAACTCAATATTGAAAAATTGCTGTACCGCTCGTTTTCGAACACAGTAAGGAAACCTACAAATGCCGAAACGTACAGAATAAGAGTAAATATAATGTAAGCCGTGAATTTAAGAGCCTTTTGATTATCCGGCACAGCCGAATAGAGATTTATAATTATAAGAGTTCCGAAAAGCACGGCAATAAACGCAATATCGGCGAGATACCGTATATTGACGCCTCCCAAGCACATATCGAGAAAAGCCACCGCAATGGGCATTATCACGCCGAGCAAAAACGTTGCTCTTTTCCAATTCTCCGTTTTTTTCGTAAGAACACACGGAAATCCGAAAAGGCCGAGTGAAGCAGGCAAATTAAATATACCCATAGTTCTTGTCAAATAGATATATCCTTTATAGCCGCCTTTGTACGTACTCGCGCTGAGGTGAAAAAACGGAAATTCGGTTTTAAAGTCCGGTAATTGCAGAAAGTAATGATAAATCGCAGGCAAAAACAGGACCGGGGTCACAGCATATTTTGAAACGTCGGCAACGGTCAGCTGATATGCAGAGCCGAAGTCGAACACCGACGAAAAGCGCGCGTAATTGTACCACATCTGAAATGCCGCTCCGACAAAAACCGGTAACGCAAAAGACAAAACTGATAACAGCTTCACTTTCGTTTTTATATCCTTACGGCAAAGGACATTTAAATAAAGCGGCACCATAACAACAGAAATAAGTGCCATATTGGGTCTTGACATAACCGTAAGAACCAACGAAATACCCGCAAAAAAGAAATCGGCACATTTTGCCGCCGCCTTTTTCTTCTCGTAAGCAGCAAGCGAGAACATCATAAACAGAGATAAAAAGCAAACTCCGCTAATCACAGCCGTATAATACATATCGGCACTTGTTAAAAGCATAAACAAAAGGCTTCCCGACTCTACCGCGGCAAATCCGAAAAACACAAGAGCTTTATTCGGTTTTTCGCAAAATATTCCGACTGCTTTTAAATACGTAAGCGCGACAGCAGTTACAGCCGCCGTAAACAGTATGAAGCATACAGTCGCCGCCGATGGCACCCTTCCTGTTATAAAGTAATAAGGATAATAAACCGTTATAATGGGTGTTATTCCAAAATAAGAATAATATTTACCGTCGTACAGTGCTCTGTCCCACAGGAAGCGTATACCCGTTCTGCTCGCTCGGTCATATGGGTTTGAAAGAGCCAATAGTTCCTTTGCCGGTTCAATATCTATAGATAGCCGATGCTTTAAAAAGGCGTCGAACTGCTGCTCATAAGCATTTTTATTGTAGAGCGTTTCAAACGGATACGTCGCCGCAGGCTTGAAAATACCAGCATATATGAAAACTCCGAATAAAATACACAACAGCCAAAGAAAAACAAAGGCGATGTTTGTACTCTTTTTGTTTCGGCCAAGTACGCACGTGTGAAGACGCGCCTTGCCGCTGAAAAAATAAAACAGCACAAAGCTTAATACCTCTACCGTGACAAATCCAGAAAAGCTCATTTGGCTATGCACTCCCGTTTTCGCTCATACTTTCTCAAAAATCCTATCGCTATTGTAACATATCGAGGCGAAAAATAAAACAGTAAAAAAGCTTTAAGTGCGGACAATATTTAATTGCACAAGATAAGCTGTTATGATACAATATTTATAACTTATATGAGAGGTGATTATTTTGGCAGATTATATAAAGGCTTCCGATCTGGCTCTGCTGACCGAGGGCTATGAGCTTACCATGGCAGACGGGTTTATGGGCGCGGGTATGAAAGATACTGTAGCATATTTTGATTTATTCTTCAGGCGCGTTCCCGATAACGGCGGTTTTGCCATCGCGGCAGGCCTATCAAAGGTTATCGATTATCTTGAACATCTGCATTTTCGCGAGGAAGATATAAAATACCTCAAATCAAAGGGCATCTCCGACGAGCTTGCAAGCTATCTCAAAGATTTCAAATTCACCTGTGACGTATGGGCAATACCCGAGGGCACTCCGATTTTTCCGAACGAGCCTATCATAAAGGTAAGAGGCCCGATAATAGAGGCTCAGCTTATTGAAACAATGCTCTTGCTCTCAATAAATCAGCAAAGTCTTATAGCCACAAAGGCAAACAGGCTTGTAAGAGCGGCGCACGGAACAGCGGTCGCGGAATTCGGTACAAGGCGCGCTCAGGGCGTTGACGAAGCGGTTTACGGTGCAAGAGCCGCTTACATCGGCGGCTGTGTCGCAACCTCAGGCGTAATACCCGAAAAGGAATTCGGCATACCGTCGGTCAATACAATGATACACTCATGGGTACAGCTTTTTGACAGCGAATATGACGCATTCTGCGAATATGCGAGACGTCACCCCGACGACTGCACTCTTGTGGTTGACACATATGACACCATCCGCTCCGGTATTCCAAACGCAATAAAGGCCTTTGACGATGTTTTGGCTCCGCTCGGCAAACGGCCGAAGAGCGTAAGAATAGATTCGGGCGACATCACATATCTTTCAAAGAGAGTCAGAAAAATGCTCGACGTTGCAGGCTATCCGGACTGCGACATCATGGCGTCAAATTCGCTTGACGAGCACCTCATAAGCGATATGGTCTCGCAGGGTGCAAAGGTGGACTGCTTTATAGTCGGCGAACGACTTATAACCTCGGCTTCTTCTCCCCTTTTCGGCGGCGTTTACAAGCTCTCCGCGATAGAAAAGGACGGCAAAACGGTGCCGAAAATAAATCTTTCGGAAAACGTCAGAAAAATTACCATTCCATCATCAAAACAGGTTTACAGGCTTATAGACAAGGATTCAGGCAAAGCGATAGCGGACGTACTTACTCTTGATGACGAAATAATCGACGAAACAAAGCCGTATGTACTCTTTGACCCGGATTTCACCTGGAAGAGAAAAGAGATAGAAAACTTTGTAACGAGAAAGCTTCTCGTACCGATATTCGAGGGCGGCAAAAAGGTCTACGAGGAGCCGTCGCTCAAAGAAATACGCGATTACTGCCTGAGACAGACAGATACGCTTTGGGACGAAGTAAAGCGTTTTGAAAATCCTCATAAATATTATGTCGATCTCTCAAAAAATCTTTGGGCGGAAAGAAACAGTCTTATAGAGAAATTTAAGGGCATTAAATAATTTAACGGAGGGTTCACTATGAATATATGGCATGACATAAGCCCGGACAGAATAACAAAAACCTCGTTTGACGCTGTTATAGAAATCAGCAAGGGCAGCAAAATGAAGTATGAGCTTGATAAAGAAACCGGTCTTTTGCGGCTTGACAGGGTTTTGTATACATCCACCCACTACCCTGCCAACTACGGGTTTATTCCGAGAACATACGCAAAGGACAACGACCCTCTTGACGTGCTTGTTCTCTGCTCTGAGCAGATAGAGCCGATGGCCCTCGTCAAATGTTATCCGATAGGCGTTATAACCATGCTTGACAACGGTTTTCCGGACGATAAAATCATTTCGATTCCGTTTGATGACCCGATGTATAACTCATACACCGACATAACTCAGCTTCCTGCCCACATTTCCGATGAAATGAAGCACTTTTTCTCAGTTTATAAAACACTCGAAAACAAAAAGACGGTTATTGACGAGACAAAAGGCGCTTTTGCAGCGGCTGATATTGTCGAGGATTCAATAAAGCGCTATACACAGGTATTTGAAAAGTAATTTCGGGTGTGGGGTGAACAAGTGAAAAACAAGGCTGTAAAAATTTTTATGGTGCTGATTGTGGCGGTCGTAGCCATATTCGGCACAGTGGCAATAGTAAATTCTTCAAAAAACGGTTGGGAGCCGTCTGTTAAAGAAACCAAAGAGCCGAAAACCAAAAAAACGGCACCTGTTGCCGCGGTTTCCGATGAAACCGTGACTGCGGAGAAAAAAGAACCGGTTAAAATCAGTATGCTCTCCGTTGGCGACAATCTCATACACGACGGAATTTACGAGCAGGCAAAGAAGCGTTCAAAAAACGGCGGTTATGATTTTTCATACGCATACAAAAATATTGCCTCAACAGTAGAAAAAGCTGATTTGGCTACCATAAATCAGGAAACGATAATAGCAAAAAGCTATGAGCCATCCGGCTATCCGCTTTTCAACTCTCCTCAGGAGGTCGGCGAAGAAGTTAAGAAAATAGGCTTTGACGTTGTAAACCTCGCAAACAATCATATGCTTGACAAGGGTGCTAAGGGACTTTCGGAGGCTATTGATTATTGGAACAACATAGGCGGCATCACAATGACCGGTGCTTACAAGGACGAAAACGATATGAACCGCCTCGAATACATAGAAAAAGACGGCATTAAGATAGGCCTTGTAGGCATAACCCGCTATACAAACGGTCTGTCATTGCCTAAAGACAGTGCTCTGAAAATAATATACACCTCAGACGAGGACACAATCAAATCAAAAATTCAGAAAGCAAAGGCCGAATGCGATATTGTTTTGGTAAACGTTCATTGGGGTGAAGAGTACACGACAACCCCCAACAACGACCAACGCGAGCTTGCAAGCAAAATGGCGTCGTGGGGTGCAGACGTAATTATAGGGCATCATCCTCACGTCATACAGCCCGTAGAATGGATAGACAACGGGAACGGCACAAAAACACTTGTGGCATATTCTCTCGGCAATTTCATCTCACAGCAAAACACGGCATCGAGAGTTATAGGCGGTATGCTTCACTACGACTTGACAAAGGACTATGACACCGGAAAAACAACGGTTGACAATGTGGTTTTTGAGCCTATCGTGACCCACTATGTGCGAGGCAGCCACGATGTTCAGATCTATCCCCTTTCGCAATACACCGATTCGCTCGCAAAAGCCCAAGCCTCGAGACTCAAACAAAACGATTTCAGCATTAAATATATAAACGACTTTGTGGGCAAGGTCATTGATAAACAGTTTTTGAATCAAGCGTAAAAGATAAAAGACGGACTGTAAAACATACGGTCCGTCTTTTTATATCAGGCTATTACATAAGCGTTAGTTAATTTTCATCTAACTCTTTTTCGGCTATTCCGACGATTGCACTCGTACCGAGCCTGTCGGCTCCCTCCGAAAGGAACTCCGCGGCATCCTCCAGCGTGTGAATACCGCCTGCCGCCTTTATTTTTACGGACGGAGACACGTACTTTTTAAAAAGCTTTATGTCATCATGCGTTGCGCCGGCATTGGAAAAACCCGTTGAGGTTTTGATATAATCCGCTCCGGCCGCACTTACAATGCGGCACATTGTTTTCTTTTCGTCCTCGGTCAAAAGGCAAGTTTCGATTATTACCTTGAGGCATTTGTCGCCGCAAACCTCTTTCAGCGTTTTTACCTCATTTTCCACATAGTCTGCATTTCCGCTTTTAAGCGCGCCGATGTTTATTACCATATCTATTTCGTCCGCACCGTCAAGCAGTGCCCGCTTCGCTTCAAATGCCTTGACCTCGGTCGTGTTATACCCATTAGGGAAACCTATAACGGTGCAGATACGCATTTTACCGACTGCATATTCAGAAGCGAGCTTTACATAGCACGGCGGAATACAAACGCTTGCGGTATTATACCTAACTGCCTCATCAATCAAACGTTTTATGTCATTCGGAACGGCGGTCTGTTTTAAATTTGTGTGGTCGCAATGCGATAATATTTCGTTTATATCCATTTTTATCCTCCATCGGTCAGATACTGTAATTATTTTACCATAGACTTTAGATACTATCAATTATAAAAAGTCGCCGCAGAAGCTTACCCTCTGCGGCGACTTTAATATTCCGACATTACTTTGTCATAAGATTGCAAACAAGATTTGAAAGCTCCACCGGGTCGTCAACCGACATACCGCCTATAAGACGCGCCTGAGCATAAAGAATCTTTGCGTAATCACAAAGGCTGTCTTTATTGTCCTTATAAAGAGACTTGAGCTTTTCGGCTATGGGGTGATTTGCATTTATTTCAAGCACTACCGTAGCCTTGGCGTCCTTACCGTCGGGCATCGCATTCAGCACCTTTTGCATTTCGAGAGAAATAGCACCCTCGCTCGATAGGCAGACGGGATGGTCCTTGAGCTTATCAGTAAATCTAACCTCATGAACATTTTCTCCGAGAGCCTCTTTCATTTCTTTGAGCATATCGGCGTTATCCTCGTTTTCCTTTTTGAGGGCTTCCTTCTCCTCTTCGGTTCCGAGGTCAACATCTTCCGTGCAAACGTTAACAAAGGTCTTTCCGTCATATTCGCTGAGTGCGCGAAGGGCAAATTCATCGACATAATCGGTGAGATAGAGTATTTCATAGCCCTTGTCCTTAACCGAATCCACCTGCGGAAGCATATCTATTTTGTCGGTTGTTTCGCCTGCTGCGTAATAAATGTCCTTTTGGCCGTCCTTCATACGGGATACATATTCCTTTAAGGTTACGGGCTTCTTTTCGCTCGACGAATAGAACAAGAGCAAATCCTTGAGGCTGTCCTTGTGAATACCGTAATCGCTGTATACGCCGAATTTAATCTGCATACCGAACGCTTTAAAGAATTCTTCGTAAGCTTCACGGTCGGTTTCGAGCATTTTTTTAAGCTCGGAATCTATCTTCTTTTCTATGGTTTTTGCAATAAGCTTTAGCTGATGGTCATGCTGAAGCACCTCACGCGAAATGTTAAGCGAGAGATCCTCGCTGTCTACAAGACCCTTAACAAAGCTGAAATGGTCGGGCAAGAGGTCCTTGCACTTGTCCATTATCAAAACGCCTTTTGAGTAAAGCTGCAAGCCCTTTTCGTATTCCTTGGTATAATAATCAAACGGAGCGTGTGACGGAATGAAAAGAAGCGCGTCATATGTTGCCTGACCCTCGGTTTTATAATGAATGACCTTGAGAGGCTTTTCATAGTCCATAAACTTATCTTTATAAAAAGCTTCATATTCCTCGGGCTTAATCTCTTTTTTATTCTTTTTCCAAAGAGGAATCATACTGTTTAATGTCTCGTCCTCTTTTACAGATTCGTATTCGTCCTCGGTACCCTCCTTAAGACGTCTCTTCTCTACCGTCATTCTGATAGGATAGCGAACATAATCCGAATACTTTTTAACTATTGTCTTGATAGTGTATTCCTCAAGGAACTGAGAATACTTTTCTTCATCCGTATCATCTTTGATATGGAGAGTTATCGTAGTGCCGACGTCGGGCTTGTCGCATTCCTCAACGGTATAGCCCTCAACGCCCTTAGACTGCCAGCGGTAAGCCTCGCTTTCGCCGTAAGCGCGACTTTCGACAGTTACACAGTCGCTCACCATAAATGCCGAATAAAAGCCTACGCCGAATTGACCGATAACGTCTATATCCTTTGCGTCGGCGTTTTCCTGCTTAAAAGCAAGAGAGCCGCTCTTTGCGATAGTGCCGAGGTTTGCTTCAAGCTCCTCCTTGGTCATACCTATACCGTTATCGGAAATTGTCAGAGTTCTGTTCTCCTTATCCGGAGTAATTCTGATTTCAAAATCCCCGTGCGACATTCCGACATTCTGATCGGTCAGCGAACGGAAATACAGCTTATCAACGGCATCACTTGCATTTGATATAAGCTCTCGCAAAAATATTTCTTTATGCGTGTATATGGAGTTTATCATTAAATCAAGCAGCTTCTTTGATTCGGCTTTAAACTGTTTTGTACGCATACAAATCACCTGTTTCCATAAAAATAGCCCTTTTTCAAAGAGTAATAATATTATATCACCGCAAAATTAAAAGTCAAGAAAAGTCAAACAGAGTTAATAAACAGTTTACATATTAACAGACAAAATTCTATTATTTTGTTTTGGGCAAAACTTTTCAAAAAAAGGCTTGACTTAGAGTAAACTTCAAGTGTTAAATTATATTTAAATGTAAACACACTTAACATCATCGCCCGCAATGGGCTATGACGATACTGCAAAAGGAGCTGACTGCAATGAATAAAAAGGTTCTCATTGTTTCATCAAGTCCGAGAAAGCACGGCAACTCGGATTTACTCTGCGATGAATTCGCACGCGGAGCAAAAGACGCAGGAAACGAGGTCGAAAAGGTCTTTCTCGCCGACAAAAGCATAAATTACTGCCGCGGCTGCGGAATATGTAATTCTACGCATAAATGCGTTCAAAAGGATGATATGGCGGAGCTTAATGACAAAACGGTCAAAGCCGACGTTATAGCTTTGGCTTCTCCCGTGTACTTCTATACTGTTGACGCACAGCTTAAAACATTTATAGACAGGTGCGTGCCGCGTTACACAGAGATGTCGGACAAGGATTTCTATTATATTCTGACTGCGGCGGATCCCGATAAATCGGCATTTGACAAGTCGATAGAATGCATAAGGGGCTTTACGCTCGACTGCCTTGACGGCGCAAAGGAAAAAGGAATAATCAGGGGTACCGGTGTATTTGAAAAAGGCGAAATCAAAGACAAATCGGAATACAAAGAATGCTACAATATGGGCAAAAACGTTTAAAACAATTTAAGGAGACTGATATTTATGGAAAACACCTTGACAAGAAAAAAGCAAATCATAACAGCTAAAGCTCTAACGACGGTAATAGGAATAACTCTGTCGGTTGCCATACCTCAGCTGTTCCACGTTATAGGTATCGTGAGCGGTACCGGCAGCTTACCCGGCTCGGCATTTCTGCCGATGCATCTCGGCGTATTCTTCACAGCTCTTTTGGCAGGGCCTGCGGTGGGTGCCGTAACGGGAGTGGTAAGTCCCCTTTTGAGTTTCGCGCTCACGGGTATGCCGTCGGCGGCACTTCTTCCGTTTATGATGATAGAGCTTACCGTATACGGCGTCGTATGCGGACTCCTCAAAAACAAAAAAATGCCCGTCATTTTAAAGGTACTCACGGCTCAAATACTCGGAAGAGCCATACGCGCAGCTGCTATTTTAATCGCGTTTTACGGCTTTAAAAGCACGGCGGTTTCACCGACAATAATACTTTCAAGCATCGCTTCGGGTCTGCCGGGTCTTATTTTACAATGGACGCTGCTTCCGCTTCTTATATACCGCGTTAAGGGGTTAAACAAATTCTATGAATAATATCGAAAAAGCAAAGGAGCGTCTTAAAAACGGTGCTTCGCTCGTGCTGTATGACGGCAAAGAGTTCATCGAAGAAAACGGCAAGGGACTGTCCCCTCTTTTGAAGCTGCTCAGCGAAAAAAACGATTTATCGCGTTTTTGCGTCGCCGACAAAATCATAGGAAAAGCCGCCGTCATGCTTTTTGCGCTGCTTAAAATCAAAAATGTGTACGGTGAGGTTTTAAGCCGCAAAGCCATACCGATACTCGAAAAATACGGTATAAAGTATTCTTTCGGCACCGTAACCGACAGCATAAAGAACAGATATGGCACGGGGATTTGTCCGATGGAGCAAACCGTTGAAGGCATAGACGACGCCGACACGGCATTAAAAGCCATAAAAGAAAAAATTAAAACTATGAGGATGAATAATATGAAAAAGCTCGGATTCGGTCTTATGAGACTGCCTGTTCTTGACAGTAACGACCCCTCTAAAATAGATATTCCGCAAGCCGAAAAAATGGTAGATAAATTTTTGGAGCGCGGTTTCACGTACTTTGACACAGCATATATGTATCACGATTTCAAGAGCGAGGAAACCGCAAAGAAAATCATAGTTGACCGCCACCCGCGTGACAGCTTCACACTCACGTCAAAGCTGCCCACTATGATGTTGAAAACAAAGGATGACAACAGCCGCATATTTGAAAAGCAGCTCAAAAACTGCGGTGTTGATTATTTTGACTACTATCTTCTGCACAACCTGAACGTATCAAATTACGAGACGGCAACAAAGCTCGACTGCTTTGATTTCGTGGCTCGCATGAAGGAAGAGGGCAAAATAAAGACCGTCGGATTTTCGTATCACGATGACGCAAAGCTCCTCGACAGAATTTTAACCGCGCACCCCGAAATTGAGATAGTTCAGCTTCAGATAAACTATCTCGATTGGGATAATCCGGGTATTCAGTCGCGCTTGTGCTATGAAACGGCGGTAAAGCACGGCAAAAAGGTAATTGTAATGGAGCCTGTAAAGGGTGGAACACTCGCAAAAATACCGGACGAAGCCGAAAAACTGTTTAAAGACTATGCTCCGGACGCGTCAATTCCCTCTTGGGCGGTAAGATTTGCAGCAAGTCACGACAGCGTTATGACGGTACTCAGCGGAATGAGCACATACGAACAGCTCCTTGACAACACCGGATACATGGAAAGCTTCAAGCCCTTGTCAAAGGAAGAATTTGAAATCATAGGCAAGGCAGTAGACATTATAAAAGCTTCTATAACCGTGCCCTGCACAGGCTGCAGCTACTGCACGGCAGGCTGTCCGAAGCACATTCCGATACCAAAGTACTTTGCTCTTTATAACGAGGAAAAACGCGCTACATATAAAGATTTTTCGGTTAACTGCCAATACTACGAAAACCTCGCTAAGGAATACGGAAAAGCCTCGGACTGCATAAAGTGCAGGAAATGTGAAAAAGCGTGTCCGCAGCACATTAAGGTAAGCGAGCTTATGCCTCAAATTGCAAAAACTTTTGAAGAATAAGGGCATAAAAAGAGAGGCGATTTTAAAATGACCATAGCGGAAGTTGCCGAAAAATACAGCCTTACTCCCGACACATTGCGATATTACGAGAGAATAGGTCTTTTACCGAAGGTCGGCAGAACTCCCGGCGGTATCCGTGATTTTAAGAAGCAGGATTGTGACTGGATAGAATTTATTAAATGCATGCGTGCCGCGGGATTGCCTGTTGAGGTTCTCATTGAATATGTGAGCCTTTTCAACGAGGGAGACAGCACCGTTGCCGCGAGGAAAGAGCTTTTGACAGAGCAGCGAGATCAGCTTAAAAAGAGAATCGCAGAGCTTGAAAGCACTCTCGCAAGACTCAACAAAAAGATTGAAAACTATGAGAGCAAGTGCATCCCGTTCGAGGAAAAGCTAAAAGCGAAAAAGACAGACCGATAACTAAAAGCACCAAAGTACATTTTGCTTTTGCCGCTCCGAAATACATTGATACAAACGACTTATTGTGTTAAAATGGAGTTTATATCAATTGTTTTTCGGGGTGGCATTTTTTATGTATATAAAAAGTCAGAATTTGAAACAGCTCTACCGCATAATTTTTTTATTGTGCTGTGAGGCAGGGATGATTTTACAATATATTGACAGTCTGCGACGCGGCAACGCCGACACGCTTTTATATTACTACACGGTACAAAGCGGCATACTCTGCTTTTTATATTTCTTTTTTCTCGCCGTTTTCAGCCCGAAAAAGGAAAAGGCCGTTATCAGAGGTGCCGTAACCATGTGTATAGCCGTGACCGCAATAGCCTATTTGTTTATGCCGAACGGTGCCAAAGAGGCAGCGGCCTCCGATAAGGCTTTTTACACAGGCTATATTCTTATGCACTATATCGTTCCTCTCATGGTGATACTCGACTATCTGCTGTTTTTCCCGAAAGGGTTATACAAGGCTTTGCACCCGCTTTGCTGGCTGATTTTGCCCTATCTGTATATCGCATTTACAATGATTTGCGCTAAATTCGGCAGCAAGATCTTTTCCGGCTTCGGCGGCAGCAGCCGTTATCCGTATCCGTTTCTCGACACAGACCTTTACGGCAAAAACAAGGTTGCGCTTATAATTGTCTTTATTACGGCGGCGTTTTTGGCTCTCGGTTATCTGTTGTTTGTTATTGACCGCCTGCTCGGAAAAAACGGCAAAAAGCTTAAGTAATAAAAGCCTCAAAACATATTTGAAGGAGCGATAAAAGTGATAATATATTTTACAGGCACCGGAAACAGCCGCCATTTAGCCAAAAAGGTCGGAGAAGCAATAAACGAAATTCCGGTCAACTCATTTGAATATATAAAGGAGTGTAAAAAGGGCAGCTTTGACAGCGATACCCCCTATGTTTTTGTATGCCCGACTTACGCTTGGCAAATACCGCACATTTTTGAAAAGCTCATAAGGGAATCCGTGTTTCACGGCTCAGATAAAGCATATTTCATAATGGATTGCGGCGGCGAAATAGGAAATGCAAGGAAACAATTACAAGCGCTTTGCTCTGACAAGGGTTTCGAATTTATGGGTGTTTACGAGGTTGTAATGCCCGAAAATTACACGGCTCTTTACAGCGCACCTGATGAAAAAACCGCAGAGAAGCTTATAATAAAAGCGGATAAAGCGGCTCTTGACGCAGCAGAATACATCAAAGCCGAAAAGCCTTTCCCCGATATTAAAGTCGGCATTGCGGACAGACTGAAAAGCGGCATAGTAAATACGGTCTTTTACAAATTCATCGTATCCGCAGACAAATTCTACGCCACCGACAAATGCATAGCTTGCGGAAAATGCGTAAGAAGCTGTGTGCTGAACAACATTGAGCTTAAGAACGGCAAGCCTGTTTGGGGCAAAAGCTGCACACACTGTATGGCGTGTATTAACTTTTGTCCCACAAATGCCATTGAATACGGCAAGCATTCAATCGGTCTGAGACGTTACACTCTGACAGACTGAAATACGGAAAATTGCTTTTACCGAGTGCTCATAAAGCGTTTCATAACCAAGCGGTATTTTTATAAATTAAAGGCATAGATAAAGCAGACCTTGTCGGTACAATTCACAAGGTCTGTTTTTTTACGGTAATAATTCATATATGAGCCTTTTGTCTCAATATTGCATTTTTCGTTTGACGAGAAAGACAGTCGCCGCGGTGTTTTGCTTGCTTGCACCTATATATGAAAAGTTTTTTTCAAATTTGACCTTTTGGGAGAAAAAAAGAAGCCGTTACCAAACGGTAACGGCTTCCTGAATTTTTCCGAATGAATTATTCTGCGGTTTTTGCAGCCTTAGCGGCTTTTCTTTCCTCTATTTCTTTTACATACTCTCTCTGCTTACTCTCGGTAACCTTGTAGAAGAGCATGGGGATAATGGTGGCAACCATCGAAATAGCACCCGAAAGTATGAGCACAGCCCAAAGCTTTTCAGAGCCCTCCGGAGTTACGGTATTGTACGGATCTGACGGAGAAATGCCGGAAATTCCATATGCCATAACGCCTATGAATGCGCCGACAGCCATACTGATTTTATTTATGAAGGTCTGCATTGAGAAGCAGATGCCCTCTGCTCTCTCGCCCGTTTTCCACTCAAGATATTCAACTGTATCGCCTATCATAGCGTAGGTTATTACGTTATTGATACCCTGCGGAAGTCCGAGGAGAACAAAACCTATAGCAAGCCAAAGGAGATTTGAGGAATTGTTATAGCCGCCGTTTCTGCCTATAAAGTACATAGCGAACATAACTACAGCGCCGAGTACATGTACATAGATATATGTATTTTTCTTTCCGAGATGCTTTGTGAACCACGGAATAAGCACGGTTGCAATTGCTCCGCCGGGAACAACAAGTATTGTAAGAATACTGTATATCGCCTCGTTTCCGAGAACATACTTTGCAAAATAAAGCGAGCCCGTGTACATATAAACGGTTCTTGCCGCACCCAAAATGCCGGAAATGAGTATGAGCAAAAGCTGATCGTTTTTAAAGAGAAGCCCAAGGTTATGGCCGAGTGAAGGCGGAGTTGTGTCGGAGGTATATCTCTCTTTTGTGTTTTTAAAGCCATAGAAGAACATCGGCAATGACACAATAACGAGAACAACTGCGCAAATAAAATATGTCCATTTAAGTGTGTTTGCGTTTGCTGCGGAATTAGCCGCTATAAGCACACCGTCGGCATCCTTATATTTTGCGGTTACAGCCGAAGTAATTACGGGTACAAATACCGTTACGGCGCCTGCGCCTATGGTGCAGCAAAGACGCGCAACAGTAAGAAGATTACCGCGAATGGTTGTGTTATTTGTCATAGCCGTTGAAAGGCCCCAATAAGGAACGTCGGCTACGGTATATACCATTGACCAAATAACATAGATAACCGAAATAATGATGAATGATTTTGCCGTGCTGTTATAGACAGGCAGGAAGCAGGCTATGGTAACCAAGCCTATCGGAATAGCCATCCATTTAAGATACGGGCGGCATTTGCCCCATTTGGTTCTTGTTCTGTCAACAATAGAGCCCATAATCGGGTCATTGAGAGCGTCATATATCCTCGTGAAGAGCATAAGAAGCGCTACTGCGGTGGCACCTGTCGTTTTGCCGATCTTGGCGTCCGCCATTAAAAGTGCATCGGTCATAAATATGGTAAGATATGAGCCGATGATGGTGCAGATAAAGTTTTGGCCTATACCGGTAATACTGTACGCAATAGCTTCGCGCGGCTGCATATTACCGTCATTCGGCGTGGTGCCGAACAGCTTATGCCAAAAACCTTTCTTAACAGATTGATTTTCCATTAAGTTAACTCCTTTTCCTTTTTTACAACTTTATACAACTTAAAAAGTCATAAAAAATATTATAATCCAGAAACTTAAAATAGTCAATTTGAATATGTCAAATTTTTCATCTTTATTTGATTAAAGACACAAAACTCGTTTGTGACCGTTATTTTTTCACATTTGGAAATGAACCGCTCTTTTTGGCGGTCAAACCGCATATTTCTATTTGACTTATTTCTCTTTAACATTTATTATATAGAGTATATATTATTTGTCTGAAATCGGAGGATGACGGCGTGAAAAAATCAAACAGTTTACTGAAAAAATTACCGGGATACATAGGCTACGGCGTAGGTGCCGTGGGTCTTGACCTAAGCTACGGAATGTTCTATTCGTTTTTGTCTTACTACCTTTCAAGCGTACTCGGACTCAAACCCGCATTTCTTTTGATACTCACCCCGATAGCACGTATTTGGGACGGTATTAACGACCCGATGATGGGAACGATAGTTGACAATACGCGCACAAAATTCGGTAAATACCGCCCGTGGATACTCATAGGTGCATTCTCGAACGCGGTGGTTCTTACACTCCTTTTCACATCCTTCGGTATGAGCGGAACAAAGCTTTACATATATATAGCCGTCATGTATATCCTCTGGGGAATGACCAACACCATGGCGGATATTCCCTATTGGTCGATGATACCCTCATTTACAAGCGAAGCTAAAGAGAGAAGCTTAGTAGCAACAATCGCGAGAACCTTCTCGGGTCTCGGCCAGGGAATCATAACAATATTGACCCCCATAATTCTTCCTCTGCTCTCAACAGGTATGACCACAGAAAAGGGTTACAGCGCAACCGGATTTTCGCGTTGGGCTATGATATGCGGAATAGCACTTATACTTTTTTCGGCTACATGCGTATTCAATACCAAAGAGACAAACGTTGTCTACAACGAAAAGCAAAAATTCAGCTTCAAGCAGATATTCAAAACCGTGGCTCACAACGATCAGCTCGTCGTATTTATGATATTCGCCATGCTTTCAAATGCAGGCTGGTACCTGACAAGCTCTACGGCTGTTTACTATTTCACCGATGTTTTGGGCCAGCCTAAGGGTCAATCGCTTTTCCAAACAATCGGCGCAGTCGGCTCGGTAGTCGGCCTTTTAGTAATACCCATGCTCTCGGAAAAATTTACCATGCGCTCAATATACACCATATCGCTCTCGATGACTATTTTGGGATACGCCCTGATGTTCCTCTTCGGCCCGGTGCTTAAAATCGCAATAGCACTTGATATTTGCTATATTTTGGCCTCGGTGGGCATAAGTTCGATGTTTGTTTCGCAAACTGTATTCCTTGCGGACATAGTCGATTACGGCGAGTACAAAAACGGTTCGCGAAGCGAGAGTATAACCTTCTCTATGAAGGGCTTTTTACAAAAAATGGCATACACCATTCAGACTGTTATTCTTTTCGGCGGTCTCGGTATATTCGGCTACAACGAGCAAATTAAAGATGGCGTTATAAACAACGCCACCAAAAATGCGATAGGCACAATAGCCTTCGGAATACCGCCGATACTTATAATAATTTCAATGATAGTTTTCCGCAGCAAGTTTAAAATTCACGGCGAGCTTGCCGAAAAAATTCATAGCTATATTACCGAAAAAAGAGCTGCTGACGGTGACGAAAAATGAGGATTCTCATTATAAGACACGGCGACCCCGACTACGAAAAGGATTCGTTGACTCAAAAGGGGTGGCACGAGGCCGAGCTTCTTGCGGACAAAATGGAAAAGACCGACGTTACGGCTTTTTATGTCTCTCCGCTCGGCAGAGCGCAGGACACTGCAAGCGTTACACTTAAAAGGCTCGGAAGAAGCGCAAAAACTTATCATTGGCTCAGGGAATTTCACGCGCCGATATATGACAAAAAGACAAAAAAGCTCTGTGGTCCGTGGGATCTTATGCCTTCGTTTTTCACTAAAGAGGATGACCTTTACGATGTGAAAAAGTGGGCGGACACAGAGTTTATGAAGCAAGGCAGAGTAAAACAGGAGTACAGAAAAGTTTCTCAGGGTCTTGACAAGGTACTTAAAGCGCACGGATACGAGAGAAAAGATAAATACTACAAGGCCGTAAATGCAAACAAAGACACAATAGTGTTCTTTTGCCATTTCGGCGTGGAATGTGTAATGCTTTCACATCTTCTCAACATTTCGCCCGTATGCCTGTGGCAGGGCTTTTGCGCTGCTCCGACCTCGGTCACTACACTGTACACCGAGGAGCGAGAAAAAGGCATAGCGGTATGGCGCTGCAGCTCATTCGGAGATATTTCTCATCTGTACGCAGGGAACGAAGAGCCCGCATTTGCCGCGCGGTTTTGCGAAATCTACGACGATATGTCGCAAAGGCACTGATAAAAGCTATAAAAATGGGGTTGTAAAAATTTTTCGTTTTTACAACCCCGTTTTATATTGTATTTTATCTCAACTTATTTAAGCTTATCTATCATAATATGAGCCGCCTTGTATATATCACCGCAGCCGAGAGTCAGGACAAGGTCGCCGTCCTCGGCATTTTTAACAACATAATCGGCAACCTCCTCAAATGTATTAAACCACACGGAACCCGGAATTTTAGCGGCAAGCTGAGAAGTGTATACATTATAGGTATTGACTTCACGCGAACCCATTATTTCGGTCATAACGCAATGGTCGGGTATGCTGAGTACCTTTGCGAAGTCATCCATCAGCATATATGTGCGCGAATAGGTAAACGGCTGAAACACCGCCCAAACGCTGTGGTATCCCATATCCATAGCGGCGTCAATGGTAACCTTAAGCTCAGCCGGGTGGTGAGCGTAGTCATCTACAAAAGTAACGCCCTTATATTTGCCGAGCAGCTCAAAACGTCTGTGAGCACCGCTGAATGCATCAAGTCCGTCACGGCAAGACTCGGCGTCCGCGCCGGAATACATTGAAGCCGCCAAGGCTGCAAGTGCATTAAGGACATTGTGGAGCCCGGGAACTCTGAGCTTTATGTGGCAGAGAAATTCACCCTTGTGCATAGCGTCAAATTCATAATAAGCGCCGTGTACGGGAGCGATATTTTCGGGATAATAATCATTTTCTTCAGCCATACCGAAGGTAATAAGATCCTTGCCGGAAATGCCCTCCATAGCCTTTAATGTGTTGGCATCATCGCCGTTGTAAATTACCGCCTTCGTTGCCATAGAAGCGAACTTATGAAAGCTTTTAATCAGATTATCAAGTGTTTTGAAATAGTCGAGATGATCCTCGTCTATATTGAGTATAACGGCAACATCCGGTGACAAGTCAAGGAATGTATCGACAAATTCGCACGCTTCACAGACAAAATTTTCACTCTTGCCCACTCTGCCGCTTGAGCCCATCATCGGAAGCTTTCCGCCGATTACGGCAGACGGGTCAAGCTTTGCTGTTATCATTATCTGCGTAGTCATAGATGTAGTTGTGGTCTTGCCGTGAGTTCCGCAAATGCCTATGCAGTTTTTATACATTCTCGAAATTGCGCCGAAAAGCTTCGAACGCTCAAAGGTCGGTATTCCGCTTGCCTTAGCGGCTACAAGCTCCGGATTATCTTTAAGTAAGGCCGCGGTATAAACTATCATCTCGGCGCCTTTTATATTTTCCGCCCTTTGACCCATGGTAACGGGGATACCGAGCTTACGTATTCTGTCAAGCGTATCGCTCTCGTTATTGTCCGAACCGGAGAGTTCATAGCCCCAACTGTGAAGTATCTCAGCAAGCGGGCACATACCGCTGCCGCCTATCCCGATAAAGTGTACTCTCTTTACTTCTTTTAAAAGTGTATCTATGTCTTTCATATAAGTCATACCTTTCGGTTTATTGTGTCAGTATTTCCGACTAAAATATATTATATTGCATTTCGGCAAAAATTTAAACCCTAAAATTATCTTTCACAATATATTTTCGGCATTCATATTATAGTGTATAGATATCCATCCGAAAAAGGAGGGAAATAAATGAAAAAAATCGTTATTGCCGGCGGAGACAAAAGGATGAGCTGTCTCGCCGAGCTGCTTTTTAACAGCGGGTATTCTTTCGCGTCATATGCAGTAAACGGCGGTCTTACCAAAGACGAGTTTCTTTGTTATCTGCGTGAAAACAACAATATACTGCTGATACTGCCGCTCCCCGTAAGCCGCGATAAAATTCACCTGAACACCGGCAAAGCGTTCGAAGACGTCAGGCTATCGGAAATCGGCGAATGTCTCGGAAAAAGCGATACGGTAGCAGGAGGAATCATCGGCGACAGTCGCACTGTTTTGTCGGCAAACGGCACAAAAGTATATGATTACTATGATGAGGAATTTATTACGGACAATGCCCGTTTGACCGCGCAATGTCTTAAATTTGTGTTAAATGAAAACGGAATATATGATTTCAGCGGCAAAAAGACGGCGATTACCGGATACGGCAGAACCGCGAAGGCTATTGCCGAATTCATGAAGGAAAACGGCGCAAAGGTACTGATAACGGCAAGAGACCCTCACGCACTCGCAGACGCGGTCAAAAAGGGATACAGCATATGCCTGCTGAGAGATTATGACTGCATAGCACACGACGCGGATATTTTAATAAACACCGTTCCCGCTGAAATAATAGATAAAAATATTTTGAGTCGATTGAGAAAAGACGTTCTGCTTATAGATATAGCTTCCCCCCCGTTCGGAGTGGATATCGGGCTTGCCGACTCTTACGGGATAAACGCTGTCAGAGCATTGGGGCTACCCGGAAAACACGCCCCCGAAGAAGCCGGCAGGCTGATATTTAAGAAAGCTCAACCGCTTCTGTAAGGAGGGAAAAATGTGCTGAACTTAGGATTTGCAATGTGCGGTTCGTTCTGTACGTTTAAAAAGGTGATCCCGATTATGGCTAAGCTTAAAAGCGACGGGTTTAACGTAGTGCCCATAATGTCTGAAACAGCATTTACGACCGATACACGTTTCGGCTTTGCTAAAGACTTCGCCGACGAAATAACCGAAATAACGGGAAATGATATTATAAGTACTCTGCCGAAGGCTGAGCCGATTGGCCCAAAAAAGCTGCTCGACTTACTTATTATCGCGCCGACTACGGGAAACACTCTCGGGAAAATGGCGAACGGCATAACTGATACGACCGTAACGCTTGCAGCTAAAGCGCACCTTCGCAACAGACGTCCGGTGGTAATAGCCGTTTCCACAAATGACGCGCTCGGTGCCACCGCTAAAAACATAGGTCTTTTAATGAACTGCAAATATATTTACTTCGTACCGATGAGGCAGGATGACTGCATTAACAAACCGAATTCCATAGTTGCAGATTTTGAAAAAATACCCATAACCGTTTTGGATGCTTTAAACGGCAAACAGACTGAGCCCGTAATAATATCGTAAAGCCACACAAAGAGAAGAATGGCACAACTAAAATATCCGCATTCGTAAAAGATCGAGTGCGGATATTTTTTCGACAAAAAACGGACCGTAAAATTTTTACAGCCCGTTTTTTAAGGGATTTAATAAGAAAAAATACTGTGTAAAAAATTACTTCTTACCGTTGAAAATGTCAAGAACATCCATATATCCGTCGTCGCTTCCGAAGCCCTTGCCGTTGTCGGTAGTGCTGCTTACATCCTCAAATCCGTCATCATTGCCGCCGAACGAAAAATCATCGGTCTTATTGGGCTTTTTAGGCATACCGTTCTCATCCGTACCGAAGCCTGTGGCGATAACGGTAATTGTCATCTCGTCTTCTTTTTCTTTATCGAGATCTACGCCGAAGATGATGTTAGCATCCTCATCAGCCGCTGCACGAACTATACCTGCCGCGGTGTCAATATCGTCAAGGCCGATATCCTCAGAAGCGGAAATGCTTATTATAACGCCCTTAGCGCCGTCGATTGTGGATTCAAGAAGAGGGCTTGAAATAGCTCTCTGAGCCGCCTGCTCAGCCTTATCCTTGCCTTTGGCGGTACCAACGCCCATATGAGCATGGCCCGCATCTTTCATAACTGCGGTTACATCGGCAAAGTCAAGGTTTATAAGAGCCGGCTTAATAATAAGGTCGGAAATACTCTTAACGCCCTGGCGAAGAACATCATCTGCTATATCAAACGCATTGAGAAGAGTAATCTTCTGCTCGGATACCTGCTTTAATCTTTCGTTGGGAATAACAACAAGGCTGTCTACATGGCCTGCAAGCTCTGCAATACCTGCCTCTGCCTGCTGCATACGTACCTTACCCTCAAAATCGAAAGGCTTTGTAACTATACCTACGGTGAGTATTCCCTTTTCCTTAGCAATCTCGGCAATAACGGGAGCTGCGCCCGTGCCTGTTCCGCCGCCCATACCTGCGGTAATAAACACCATCTGTGTATCATTGAGAGCTTCGATAATTGCGTCGCGGCTCTCCTCGGCAGCTTTCTGACCGATTTCGGGCTTTGCCCCGGCGCCTCTGCCCTGCGTAATCTTTTCGCCTATCTGAATTTTCTGACCGGCTTTTGAAAAAGCAAGCGTCTGCTTATCGGTATTTATAGCTATAAGCTGAACTCTGCCGAAGTCATTGTTTGCCATACTGTTGACAGCATTTCCGCCGCCTCCGCCAACGCCTATAACTTTAATATTAGTAACGTCATTAAATTCGTTGTCCATTTCAAAATCCATTTGAGAACATCCTCCATTATGTAAAGTCTTTTATTTCACACCTAAATAAAGTTAAACTCATACCTATTTAGGTTAGTATATCATATTATCCCGTTATTTTCAACGTTTTTTTGCATTTATATTGTATATAATTACGGAGATATAAACGGAACCGTTGTGTTATCCTCACGCTGAGGACTGAGATATGCCTTTTTATCGATTGTGAAATCTATACTGCCCGTAAAATCGGGATTATCGCTGTCAAGCCTTGTCAGGGCAGCTTTTACAAAGTCCATTTTATCGTTCACGGAGGACGAAAGTCCCAAAAGCACGGTAACGCGCTCCTTATATACCATTTTAATATTGGAATGGTTGCTCACATCTATACTTGTTATTCCGCTGAGTTCATTTGATTCAAGCAATGTCAGCACATTTTTTATAATGCCGAGGTCGTCGTTATCCTGAAATTCCACGGTTTCCCCCGGTACCGCCGAAATCACCGGTGAGGAATCAATTATGATAATACCGTCGCCGATAGTCATAAGTCCGTCCTCAAGCACTTTGCCCTTGTCGGAAACCAACGTGAAGCTGTCGCCGTTGTCTATTGCAAGCTTGGCGGTTGCAGCCGTGATTTTTATCGTTATTGTTCCCGAAAGATTGCGTTTTATTTCGGCCGACTCAACATAAGGAAGGGTGCATTCGATTCCGGAGGCTGTTTTTTTCTTGCTTGTCATAAACATATTGTCGCCTATATTTATCTGCGACGCAGCTATAACATCCTCATTGCTGTATATCTCGTCACCGGTAACCGCAACATTGTCTATACGGAAAAAGACCGTAAGCGAAAGAGTTACTGCGACGGCAATTATAATTATAATACCCAGGATAAGAGCAATCAGCTTTTTTATCCTGCGTTTTTTCATTTTAATGAGCCTGCTGCGACGGCGCATTTCATCGCGCGAGAGCTGCTGCCTGCCGCCCTGCGTGCGCTCATTTGCCCTGCCGTATGTTACATCGGTCGTCTGCCTCCTGCGAGTGCCGGTCGGTGCAGTCTTCTGCCGACTCCCCCGCGGGTTTCCCGACGTTTTCGGCGAGCTGCCTTGTCTCTTGTTTTTCGGTCCCGTCATTTTCATTTATCCTTCTCACGTCTGCTCCGAGCAGTTTCAGCACCTTTTCAGGAGCTTCATATCCTCTGTCCAAATGCTGCGTACCTGTAATAACCGTCTTGCCGTTTGCGGCGAGACCGGCCGTTATAAGCGCAAAGCCTCCGCGAAGATCCGGAGCTACAACATTTGCGCCCGTCAGATACTTTGAACCCTCTATAACCGCCATTCTGCCCTCGACGCTTATTTTTGCGCCGAGCCGCATAAGCTCAGTTACGTGTTTAAATCTGCTCTCAAATATATTTTCAATTATTACGCTCGTGCCGTCCGCTACAGACAGCATAGCTCCGACTATTGCCTGAGCATCGGTCGGAAAGCCCGGATACGGCATGGTGCGTATCATTTTTACTCTTTTAAGTCTCGGCGGTGCGGACAGACATATCCACCTGCCGCTCGTCGTTATATCACAGCCCGCTTCGGAAAGCACCGGAATCAGCGCGCCGATATGTGCCGGAATTACGTCCTTTATGCAAATTCTGCCGCCGGTTGCCGATGCGGCTATAAGATAAGACGACGCCTCTATGCGGTCGGGTATAACGGTATGGCATGTGCCGTGAAGCTTTTTAGTGCCCTCTATTACTACCGTGCTGTCGCCGGCTCCGGAAATTTTAGCGCCGCAGCCGTTTAAAAAATCGGCAAGGTCGCTGATTTCCGGTTCTCGCGCCGCATTTGTAATAACAGTGGTTCCGTCCGCCGCGGCGGCGGCTATCATTATGTTTTCTGTGGCTCCGACACTCGGAAAAGAAAGCGTAATATCGGCACCGTGAAGACATTTGCCGAGCGAACAATACAGTCTGCCGTGTTCTTCGGTAATTTCGGCACCGAGCTTTCGCATCGACGATAAATGCAGGTCAATAGGTCTGAGGCCTATTTCACAGCCTCCCGGCGAAGATATTTCCGCTTTGCCCGTACGTGCGAGCACAGCACCCAAAAAGACTATCGATGAGCGCATTTCACGCATTAAATCATCGGGAATTTCACTTACGGTGATAACGGACGAATCCACCTCTACCGTGTGACCGTCGCGTATCACCTTGCAGCCGAGATGCCGAAGTATTTGAATAGCGGCGTCTACATCCGAGAGAGCCGGGCAATTATGTATTTTGCATTTGTCTCCGGTCAAGACCGTAGCCGCTAAAATCGGCAGCGCGCTGTTTTTCGAGCCGTGGACTTCAATTTCTCCGCAGAGCCTTCGTCCGCCCTCTATTATTATCTTATCCAATACATACACACCCCTTAAAGAAAAAGGTAACCCTTTTTCATATTATGCAGGGCTGTATGTTTTGGAAACGACAGCTGTTATTTTTTCTCCGCTAACTTTTCTATTATATCACAAATCATCGCAGAAGAGTTTTCAACCGCCATTTTTTTTGCATTCCTGCCGAGTCTTACAAGAGTCTCGCGGTCTGCAACAAGTGAGTCAAACTCGGATATGAGTTTTTCGGGGGTTAAATCCTTTTCCTCAATAACGCGCGCAGCATCGTTTTCCACAAGAGCCATGGCGTTATGGTATTGATGGTTTTCGGCAACATTCGGTGAGGGAATAAGTATTGACGCTCTGCCGACTGCTTCGATCTCGGAAAGTGACGACGCACCGGCTCTGCCGATAACAAGGTCGCTTGCCGCAAGACAGACATCCATATCATCTATATATTCGCGTATTACCACGTTGCTTACTTTGTTCTCGTCCACGCCGAGCTCTTTTAGCTTTTCGGGAACCCATTTACCGTATTTTCCGGTAGAATGCATAAAGAACAGATTTTTATTTTGCCAACGCTCGGCTATCAAGGCAGTCATATTTTCATTTATCGCCTTTGCACCCAGACTGCCGCCCATTGAGAGCACCATTATGCTGTCGGGCGAGACACCGAGCTTTGCACGTGAAAATTCCCTGTCCGCTTCTATGATTTCGCTCCTTACCGGAAGGCCTGTAACAATCGGTTCATTTTTACATTCAAGGTGTTCCTCTGCCTTTTTAACCGTGAGCATTACCTTGTCCACCGTTTTGGCGAGAGCCTTGTTTGTAACGCCGGGATAGGCATTTTGCTCATGAATGGCTGTCTTTACGCCAAGCTTACAGGCCGTTCTGACAACGGGACCGCTGACATATCCGCCGAAGCCTACCACAACGTCCGGTTTGAATTCTTTGATTATTTTTTTGACCTCTCTCGAGGAGCTTATCATAAGGAAAAGAGTTTTAATGTTTTTAGCTATATTTTTAGCGGAAAACTTTCTCTGGAAGCCGGTAATTTCAATGGTTTTAAAGGCGAAACCCGCCGCAGGTACGAGCTTTGACTCCATATGCTCCTTTGTACCTATAAAAAGTATGTCGGCATCCGGATGGCGGCGTCTGAGCTCGCCTGCGGACGCAAGCGCCGGATTTATATGTCCGCCGGTACCGCCGGCAGCGAATATGACTTTCATATGTTTACTCCTTATTCTTAGGCTTTTTATTTTTCTACTCGCGAATACCTCGATACCGACAGCACTATTCCCATTTCAACAAGCAGCATCATAAGCGAGGTGCCGCCGTAGCTGAAGAAGGGTAAGCTTATGCCCGTATTCGGCAACGTATCAGTAACAACGCCGATGTTAAGCGCCGTCTGAAGTCCCACCTGAAAAACGATGCCCATTGCAAGCATGGCACCGAAGCGGTCCTTTGCCTTTAGTCCTATAACGACCCCACGCCAAACAAGCAAAACGTACAGCAAAATAATTCCTACCGCTCTGATGAAGCCGAGCTCCTCGCAGACAATCGCAAAAATAAAGTCATTTTGCGGTTCGGAAACATACAGATGCTTTTGTTTTGAGTTACCGAGACCGGTTCCGAAAAGTCCGCCGGAACCTATGGCATAGAGCGAGTTGTTGGTTTGCCATCTTGCTCCCTTGGGGTCGTAGCTTTTATCGAGCCACGCCGTAATTCGCGCGCCCGCGTATTTTTCAAGAAGCTGCGGATTGAGCACGAATATGATAATTGCCACGGCGGCAATTACCGCTATAAGCACAAACCAATGTCTCTTTATCTCGCCGAGATACATCATAATTACTCCTATGGCGAGAATAAGAATGGTGCCGGAAAGGTGATTTTCAAGATAGACAAGACCCGCCGTAACAGTTATAACCAAAGCATAGAAAAGGAGCTGCAAAAACGAATTATACACGACGATATGTCCGCCCGACAGTTCCTTTACTCCGTCTGCAAATTTGGAACGGTTTATTGACTTTCCGACTATTTTTTTATGATTTCTGTCCATTTCGTATGCGCAAAACAAAATTATGGCAAGCTTTGCTATTTCCGACGGCTGGAAGGTAAAAAAGCCGAGATTTATCCATCGGTGGAATTCACCGAACGACGCCGGCAGTATAAGAACTATAACAAGCAGACCCCATGAGACAATAAGACCGGGAACAGCAAGTATTTTAAGATAATCATACCTGAGCTTTGAGATAAGGAGCATACAAATAACGCCGACAACGGCAAAAATCAGCTGACGCTTAAAAAAGTATGTGCTGTCCCCCTTTTTGTTGTAAAAAGCATAGGTGTAGCTTGCCGAGAACAGCATTACAAGTCCTATTGTAAGTATTGCGATTACAAGAAGAAGGAAGAATACGTCAATTCCGCCGAGTGCAAGAAAATCGGGTCTTCGCGAGCGTTTTTTTGTCTTTTGAGGACGCGGTTTTGCATTTTGGGCGTTCCCTGCCATAATTCTTCCTCCTTTTCCTGAAAATTAAAACGGACATCTGCCGAAATCGACAAATGCAATTATTTCATACCGTAATACAAAAGAGCGGTTCCTATAATTCCGCCGAAAAGCTGAACGAGTGTAAACACGACGCATATCTTGCGCTCTTTCCAGCCGCACATTTCAAAGTGGTGGTGTATGGGCGCCATTTTGAAAATTCGTTTGCCGTGCGTTGCCTTGAAGTAGCATATCTGAAGCACATCCGAGAACATTTCGACTGCATAGATTATTCCGTAAAGCAAGATTATAAGCGGACAGTCTATGGCATAAGCGAGGGCTACAACCATACCGCCGAGGAACATTGAACCGGTATCGCCCATCATAACCTTTCCGGGATACCAGTTCCAGATAAGGTATCCGAGACATCCGCCGAGAAGGCAGCCCGCAAGAAGGCTTACGCCGAAGAAACCTCTGATAAGTGCCGCCGCTATAAATGAAATTGCCGCCACGGAGGTAACGCTTGCACACAAGCCGTCTACGCCATCCGTGAAGTTTACGGCATTTACCGTGAGATAAATAACGGCAATTCCGAATATCCAAAAGAAAAATTTAAGGTCGACATTTCCGACGAACGGAATGAACATATATGTGTTTCCCGACATATAGAGCGCCGCAAGATACGCCAGCATCACAAGAATCTGCGCGCCGGTTTTCTGCGCTATGGTAAGGCCGAGATTACGCTTTTTGGCAACCTTAATATAATCGTCCGCAAAGCCGATAAGTCCGAAAGCGACAGCCATTAAAAGTCCCGCAAATATTTTGACCTTCATATCGTCGCCTATTACAACGCTTCCCGAAGTCAGAATATGACCGCCGAGCAGCTTATCGGTTATCAGGACGACAGCGAACGATACGATTATGCTTATTATAAACATAAGACCGCCCATTACGGGAGTACCCTGCTTTGATTTATGCCATGCAGGACCTATGTCAAGAATAGTCTGCCCGAAGTGAAGCTTTCTAAGCCACGGAATTATAACAAATCCGAGCAAAAAAGCTATTAAAAAGCTAAGCAGAACGCCGAATATTAACGCAACCCAAATTTTCATTTACTCTTCCCACTCTCTGTATAAGCTGTTTATAACATCCTCGAGCTTCATTCCGCGACTCGCCTTGAAAAGAACTGCGTCTCCGTCCTTAAGCGTTTCGAGAAGCGTTTTTGCAAGCTCGTTTTTATCGTCAAATGATTTTATTTCATCGACAAATCCTTTTGCTCCCTCGGCAATGTGTTTTGCTTTTGCGCCGTATGTAAAAAGAATGTCGATATTTTTGTTTTCGGTATATTTTCCGACATTTTCATGAGAAACATCGCTGTATTTTCCGAGCTCAAGCATATCGCCGAGAACTGCTATCCTGCGGTTTGATTTAAACGAGGACAACACATCCAGAGCCGCTTTTTGCGAATCCGGACTTGCGTTGTAGCAATCCTCTATAACCGTTATTCCGTCGACTTTTTTAATACGCTGACGCATTCCGGACGGGACAAAGCTTTTGAGCCCTGCCGCTATTTTCTGCGGCTCCATTCTCATTTCATACCCCACGGCAAACGCCGCAAGAGCGTCGTATACATTATGAATTCCGACGGTAGGCACGGTGACGCGCTGTGATGCGCCGTAAAATTCGACCGTGAAGGATGTAAACCCGTTTTTTTCTTCAATTTCCTTCGCTCTGAAATCAACATTCGGATTTTCGATTCCGAAGAAAACAAGCTTATAGTCGAGCTCCCTTACGGTAACGAGCTTATCGTTATCGCCGTTTAATATAAGCGGCGCACCCTTTTTCATACCCTCGAGAATTTCAAGCTTCGCTTTTAGGATTCCGTCACGTGAGCCGAGATACTCTATATGCGAAACGCCGATATTGGTTATTATACCGATGTCGGGACGAGAGCTTTTTGTCATTCTCTCGATTTCGCCGAAATGATTCATACCCATTTCAATAACCGCCGCCTCGGTATCATCTTTAAGGCGAAGCAGAGTTTTGGGCATTCCGATTTCATTATTGAGATTACCCTCGGTCTTTATCGTTTTAAACTGCTCGGCAAGCACGGCATATGTCATTTCTTTTGTCGTCGTTTTGCCGACCGATCCGGTAAGGCCTACTACCGTCAAATTATCAAGCGTACCGCGGTAATATCCCGCAAGGTCAAGCAGAGCCTTGCTGGTATCCTTAACTGTGATTACGGGTATGCGGCTGTCAACCTTTTTACGGACAAGCACCGCCGCAGCTCCGTTTTGAGCCGCCTGCGACACGAAGTCGTGCCCGTCAAATTTTTCTCCCTCAAGACATATGAAAAGGCACCCCTTTGGTATGTCGCGGCTGTCGGTCGAAACCGATGTCACAATACAATCATAGCCCGAGAGCCTGCCGCCTACGGCTTTTGCAATACGCGAAAGAGTTAATTCCATTACTTATCTTTTCCTTCTGCTAATATACCTGCCACAACTTCACGTTCATCATAGTGTATTTTGCCGGTATTTAATATTTGATACGTCTCGTGCCCTTTGCCGGCAAGGAGAACGACATCGCCCTTCTTCGCTTCGCCGAGGGCATATCTTATGGCCCCGGTACGGTCAACAAGAACCTTGATTTTCGCTTTGCAGTTATGCATACCCTCCAAAACATCGTCAACTATAAGCTGCGGGTCTTCGCTTCTCGGATTATCAGAGGTTACAACCGCAACATCTGCAAGGTCGCCTACTATCTTGCCCATTTTAGGGCGTTTGGTCTTGTCTCTGTCGCCGCCGCAGCCGAATACGGCTATAATTCTGCCGTTTGTGGTTTCACGGACCGATGATATTACATTTTCAAGGCCGTCGGGAGAATGTGCGTAATCTATAAGAACGGTATAATCCGTATCCGTCGGAACTACCTCAACTCTGCCGGGCACGCCCTTGCTCTTTTTGAGCGAAGAAAGGACATCGGAAAAATCAAGTCCCGTGAGTATGGCGCAAATTGCGGCACCCATCGTGTTGTAAACGGTGAAGTGACCGGGTATGCCTACGTTTGCTCTGCCGATTTTATCGTTCCAAAGGAGTTCGTACTGCACAGAGGAGGTGGTGCAGACAACATTTTTTGCCACAAACTGCGCCTCATTGTTTTTAACCGAAAATGTCACGACCTTTATCGGCAGTCCGTCTACCATATAATGTGCCGATTCATCATCGATATTTATAACAGCCGTGTCCGCTATTTCAAACAGCTTGCGCTTGGCGTTTCGATAGTTTTCAAAGGTTTTGTGATAGTCAAGATGATCCTGCGTGAGATTGGTAAACAATGCTATGTCGAAATGACATCCGTCTACCCTCCCCTGCGCGAGTGCTTGGGAAGAGACCTCCATAACGCAGTATTTACAGCCGCTGTCAACCATTTCCCTGAAGAGTCTCTGAAGCTCTTTGCTGTCGGGAGTGGTAAGCGATGACGGATACTCTTTATCGCCCGTTACGTTTTTAACCGTGCCTATAAGTCCGGATTTTATTCCGAGATTATCGAAAATTCCTTTTAAAATAAAGGTCGTTGTAGTCTTTCCGTTTGTTCCGGTAATGCCTATAAGATGAAGCTTCTCGGACGGATTACCGTAAAAATTGGCGCACAATAAAGAATATGCATCTCTTGTGTTCTTAACCAAAATCTGATTTTCAACACCGGTATCATACTCCGCCACTACCGCACGGGCTCCTTTATTCACAGCCTCCTCGGCGGCAGAGTGGCCGTCAAAATGTGCGCCCTTGATGCACACAAAAACGCAGCCCTCGCAAAGCTTTGCGGTATTATCGGTAATATCAGTAATTTCCGTGTCATTAAAATTGCTTTTTGTATCAATGCCCTTTAAAAGCTCCGATAACAGCATCGGTTTTTTCCTCCTGTTTTTTACTTTAATATTATGCGGGACCGTCCTGTACGTTTACGGACGACTTGAAGTAAACTGTAATTACAGAGCCCTGCTCTGCCTCGGTGCCCTCCGCAATGCTCTGCTTATAAGACACAAAGTCATTTGAAGAAGAATTGCCGGCTACCTTTATGTTAAAGCCTGCGTTAACAGCGGCCTTATTGGCTGCGCTGATTGACATATTGCAAAGATTCGGAACGGTGGCAACTGCCTTTTGCGACGAAGAATCGGTATATACCACTATTACTCCGCCCGACCTCATTTGCTGGCCTGCCGCAGGCGTCTGCGAAACTACCTTAGCACCGTCTCCGACAACCTTTACGGTATAGCCCGAGGCTTTTGTCTTTGCATCCTGAGGAGACAATCCGACAAGACTCGGAGCTACGGACGATACGTTTGCCATTTCCTTATCGTCATATCTCGGCTCAACATTCAAGTAGGTCAGCACCTTTTCAAGTATATCGCCTGCTATGGGAGCTGCTACCGCACCGCCACCGTGAGCACCTGTCGGCTCATCTATCGCTACAAGGATTGCTATTTGCGGATCATCGGCGGGGGCAAAGCCGGCAAAGGAGGCAATATACGCTCCCTCGTGTCCGATTTTTTCGGAGGTACCCGTTTTGCCTGCCACGTGGTAACCCGCAACATATGCATTTTTACCTGTTCCCACGGATACGACCTGCTCCATCATATTAGATACTATCGAAGCGGTTTTTTCGGATATGACCTGTCTTTTGACTATAGGCTCCGTCTTTTTCATGACATTGCCGTCACCGTCAAGCATAGATGATACTACATACGGCTGCATAAGCTTACCGCCGTTTGCTATCGCCGAAACCGCCGTTATTATCTGAATGGGCGTCACCTGGAAGGTTTGACCGAACGAGCTTGAAGACAGCTCCGAAATACCCATTTTATTGAGAGAGTGATATGTCACGTCGGCTACGGGAGTCGCCTCCGCAGGCAGGTCGATGCCTGTTTTTTCGGTAAAACCGAACGCTTCAAAATATTTATAAAAAGTATCTTTACCGAGCTTTTGCCCTATTGTCACAAAGAACGGGTTACAGGAATTCATAAGTCCCTGCGTCAAATTTTCCGTACCGTGGCCGCCCGGCTTCCAGCACTTCTGATAATTATTCGCAACCTGAATACCGCCGGTGCAGGTATATGTTGTATTGAGGTCCACAACACCCTCTTCAAGAGCCGCCGAAACGACTATCGTCTTAAATACCGAACCCGGCTCATATGTATCGCTTATATCGCGGTTTCGCCACTGAGCATAAAGAGCGTTCGTCGTAGCCTTTTTTTGCTCGTCGGGAGAGGATATCGCGGATATGCTCTCGGCAAGCACCTTGTTTGAAATCTTATTAGGAGAATTCAAATCAAAGTCGGGCTTTGACGTCATACCGAGTATAGCGCCGGTTTTGACGTCCATTATTATGCCGTAAGCATATTTCGCGCCCGTGTCCGTAAGTGCCTGGTCGAGCGACTGCTCGAGGTAATACTGTATTACCTCGTCTATTGTAAGCACAAGGCTGTAGCCTGCCTTAGCGTCATATGTGGTTTGATAATCCGTGGACATAGAGCCCTGTCTGGCATTTTTAGCCGTTATTATTCTGCCGGCGGTGCCGGTAAGCTCGTCGTTGTATTTCAGCTCAAGCCCGAGCCTGCCCGAATCATCGGAATCCGTAAAGCCTATTATTGTGGAAGCAAACGACGAGTAAGGATAATATCTCTTTGTATCGGGATCAACACCGATTATTGAGGAAAGCTTGTTTTCGGAAATAAACGTTTTTAGGCGGTCCTTAACATCCGTCTCAACCTCGCCGGCTATTTTTTCGTAGCCGCTGCTTGTGCGCTCCGCCTTTTTGCGAATCGTCTCTTCGTCCACACCGAGCATGGTACTGAGATTTGTAACCACAAGGTCGCGCTGCTCGTCACTTGTTATCTTTGACGGATTTATATAGACAAGCCACGCCGAAGCACTTTTGGCAAGAGCTTTCATATTTGAATCGTAAATCGTTCCGCGCTGAGCCGAAACCGTGGTGTCCGAAAGCTGATTTTGCTCGGCTTTAAGCTTATATTCGTTGCCGTGTATAAGAGAAATATATGCGAGCGAGCCGACACATACAAGAAAAGCTGCGGCGATGAAGCACAGCACCGTAACAGCTCTTTTACCCATTCTCTTTGAAGGTCCGGTCTGCATATTTTTCTCCTTTCATTAAATTTAAGTCTGATTTTGTTTTCCGTTTGTCGAATTGAAAAGCGCAAAAGACGCGCTTTCTCTGCCTCTTATTCTGAATCGTGTGCATTTTGTGCATTTTTGCGACGACTTGTATTTTTGATACACGAGGAGCGAAAAAGGTGCAAAGGCGCGCTTTCTCTGCCTCTTATTCTGAATCGTGTGCATTTTGTGCATTTTTGCGAC